>UEXN01000261.1_pt1 | contig 54709 bp, 85 predicted proteins | sample 1796711 | NCBI WGS metagenome assembly UEXN01 (sample SAMEA4772470, study PRJEB27181) | metagenome | reverse complement strand
AGGGGGAAGACTTCTTAGGGTATTATGGGGGGAATGGAACTATGAACGAAACATAACGACCCGTGTATACGGGGAGTGGTCTACGAAGTAGAATGTATAGTGAGTAGTTCCATTTACTCCATAATAACATTATTATATACTTGTTTTATTAATGAGATAAAAGTTATGTTAAAGTATTTCATATTACTATTGAGTGTATTTGTTTTTATATACATTATTGATGAAATAAAATCTAAGGATTAGATATTGATTTATTTACTCCCGCTATTTACATTTGTTTGTATAAAAATTTATTAATTATGAGTACATTTATCATTATATTCTTGGTTGGTTTTGGTTTAGGTAGTTTATTTACCGTTATGGTACCATCTAAAGAAGAACGTAGTAATAGACAGAATGAGTCGTTATAGGTTAAATCAGAACTTTCTTGTATATGGTTTCCTCATATCTTATATTATTGGAGGGTGGTATATTGAAATGGGTATGAGTGATAATTTAGCTATTATCTTATCCACCACATCTTTGATTGTAAGTATAAAGGGAGGATTTGGTGTACTTGAACATTACCCGTATAAAAACAGATATTAATGAACGTTGTAGTATTAGGTGATGGATTATTGGGTAGTGAGATTATTCGACAATCAGGTTGGGAATATATTTCTCGTAGAAAGGATGGTTTCTATATTAATAACGTTGGTAGTTTCTTATCCCCCGATATTGATGTCATTGTAAACTGTATCGCCCTTACTGACACATATAGTGAAGACCGTAAATCTAATTGGGATGTAAACTGTGTCTATGTGGATAAGTTAATTGATTATTGTAACAAACATAATATTAAACTCGTCCATATTTCTACTGACTATCTTTATAGTAACTCTCGTGCTGTGGCTGGCGAAGATGATGTCCCCGTACATTGTGGGAATTGGTATGGATATACTAAGTTATTATCAGATGGTTTGGTTCAGTTAAGGTCTAATGATTATCTTCTCATTCGTTGCTCTCATAAACCCCGTCCTTTTTCATATGAAGGGGCGTGGATTGATTATATAGGAAACTTCGACTACGTGGATGTCATTTCGGATTTAATCATTAAATCGGTACGTAAGAACCTTTCGGGTTTATATAACTTGGGTACAGAAATGAAGAGTATGTATGATATGGCATCTGAAACTTCTAACCCTAAAAAGACGATTACCCCTATTCACATCCCGAAAAATGTTAGTATGGATATTAGCAAATTGAATAGAGATTTATGACATATATCAGTTGTGATTTATGTCTGATATATTCTTTCTCCGATATTTATCGGTATGAGTGATTTGTTATTTTATATTTTGGTTTCTTTGGGTGTTATAACATCCCTTGTGTTGGTAATTAAACTAACAATAAATCTTTTATTTAAAGTGGAGTATTACCACGATTGGAAAGATAGAGACGAGAATATGGAACCTAAAATTAAGAAACGTTACGTAAAACGTTAATTCCTGAAAATCTTACACAGTTGGTTATTTAACAATACTGTGTTTTCTGTAATGTTGTATTTGTGTAATACTTCGAATACAACACTTTCTACTATTTCTTTTGTTACACCCGAATCTCTTTCTATACACAAATTGTTGTTTGATTCTATGTCTACTGCAAGTTTCCCCTCTGATTCCCATGATGTAGGATATATTCCGAAACTATATAAACCGTAAAAGTAATCTGATGTCATATCTAAATTGTATTTTGATATAATTTCTTGTACAATCTCCTCTGTTATCGATTGGAACTTTACTCTCATCTCCGTCCATTTCTTTTCGTCTGTTGAATCCCAGTTATAGTACGCTTCGATAACTAAGTTTGGTGCTCCTAAGTATTTTCTGATATCTTCTATATTAGCAGCTTTCCATATCGTATCTACATACTGTGGGTCGAAGTTTGGTGATGTTGGATTTACCTTATCTAAGTCAGGTTTGATTTCTATCGTTACGATTGTGGCTCGCTTGTTTTCTTTATGAACGAACCACGCGTTGTTATGTCCTAAGTGTGCTTCGAAATCTAAGATTCCTTTAGCATATAATGTACCGAACAGTTTCTTTACCGCTTCGAATAACTGTACCTCATCTTTAGAATACCCTATTTCCATATGTTATAAATATGTTTGTTTATTTAAAATAGTTTATTTATTTGTGTATGTAGTTACATTTTTTATATATTTGTGTGTCGTCTTTACCCGCGATTACGTATTTAATAGTAAAACATATATGAAAATCATTTTAACATCCCTATTTATCACTTTCTTTCATATGGTGGCTAGTTGTCAGTTATCATTGGATTCATTGGTTACAAACCCTTTGTATGTCCCTAATGCCGTTACGTTTGACCACGACAATATAAATGATGGTTGGAGAGCAGAAAGTATGGTTGAATGGGATGACTATGAAGTTTTAATATATAATAAATGGGGTGAGTGTATTTGGATGAGTGCGGATATTGAGGAGTGGTGGATTGGTGACCATCGATTTAAGGGTACTCACTATTCTCGTGATGGTTTGTATACGTATAGTATTTCCGCACGAAAGGGACTTGATTATATTAATAAAATAGGAACTATATACGTTATTCGATAATGGATTTATATGAAACCGTACATGAATCATTTGTATTATCTTTGATAGTGTGTTCTTCTTCTATTTCACTCGCATCAGTTGTATTAGTAATGGTTTGGTTATTTATTAGAAATAAAAATGAATACTACAAAGACGGTGTGAAAGTAGATGGTTATGAAGATTCTCTCTGACTGTGGCTGGTTCAAATCCCCCTACCCCCTTTTTTCACTTCTTTAATATTTATCATTAATGGAAGACAATCTATCAGATAAGTACGAGGAGTCAAAAAGGATTCAATTGTTGTTTGACGGTCTGTTCTTTAACAAGATGGGTTTGTCTTGTGATGTCGTATATCTACCATCCATTTTACAACATATAGTTGTTGTAAATATTGATTTATCGAAGATGTATCCATCTCTTGGTGGTAATCCTGATACGATTGAAGAACTCAAAAAGGGTGGATTCCACAGGGATTTATCTAAGTCTTTGAGGTATATTGACGTTCTACCTATGGATGTGTACGCATATCCTGTATTCTCACTCGATAAAAAAGGTTTTGATGATTTGGATAAGATTAGAGATGGTGTATTAAAATCTTATGAGGAAGTGAAAGGTACTATTGGTCATTGTCTAACTGAGGTTGATATTGAGTGGGTTCCTGACTTGGATACTATTTTAGGTAGAGATACTATGGATGCAATCGACGAGTATGTACTTAACTTAGATGATGATATATCACTATCTTACAAACCTTACTTATATTTCATGTATGGTCAGGATAAGTGTGATGGTATGAGTTTACCGTCAGCCTATAAAGTAATTGACGATATCAACCCTGATATAAAATACATGAGACCTGAAAGAATTAAGAAATGAGGGATTTAATTAAGAAAGTATTAAGAGAAGAATCGGAATCTATGGATATGATGGATTTTTGGAATAACTCACCTAAGGTTACTGATATGGATAACACAGAACAAATGGATGATTTCATGTGGCACCTCATCGATTATGTGGATTTTCCATCTGACGGTAATTTCAGAAGGATTGAACCTTTTATCAAATCTTTAATTAGGTATGGTTTGATAGATGTTGAATTCTATACCAAAATGTATAGATGGTTAAATAGTAAGTTAAGAGAGATATCAACTGCAGAAGAAGACTTTCAATTATCCTTGGATTACGTTAGTGGTGATGACTCATACAGTGATTGGAAGTGGCATGTTCTGTCTTTAGGTAGGGAAAATTTTGAAAGGTTAAAGGAAGGTTGGCACGATGTTGTTGATGCTATGGAGGAACTAGAACCTATAGAATCCTTTAATTACGCATGGCCCCATCCATATGACTTTAGAACTGATTAACTATCCGAAGTCATTCTAAAAGTACAAACAGGTCTACCGTTAATTAACGGCATCCCGTGTTCGTCATAGGTAATCGTTTTTACCTTCGTCTTCTTGTTTTTAAATCTTCCAGTTAGTATTGTATCACCAACCTTTACTTCTAACTTAATCATTTTGACATACTTGGTCTCTGTACTGAGTTTAACAGTCCATCTCTATCTTCCACCCATTTACTAACGAAATCTTTATCGTTAGCGAAAACCTTCCAAACATAAAAGTCTTTAAGGTCATTAAGTAACATCCCTGTATCTATTTCCATTATATTATAATTTTAAATCCCCATACCTTCCAAAAAAGAGATGGTACTTTTATCTCGTGGTGTTTTTGTTTTCTTAGACTTAAGGTATTTAAGAGTTTCCCTAAGTTCGTCATTTTTATTCTTAGGTTTTATTTCCCCCTGTCTTTCAATAGGTTTAGTTATTTCATCCTTTTTTTCATTGTTTTTATAATAAACATTAGGGTAGTAAATCATCTGATATACTTTAGCCGCTCGTTCAGCGTTAAAAGTAGTCAGATAGATGAACATGTAACGAATGATTTCTTTCATAAAACAAATATACGAAATATTACCCTTAAAAAAAAACTTACTAAGAACTTTTTTTAAATGAATACTTTTACCTATATTTGTAAAAAACAAATCTCATGGACATCATCATCGCACTCATCGTAATCGGTCTAATTTTTAGTTTTGGTAGTTCTCTATTGGAGGGTATCTTTTCGGCAATTTCAGGTGGAGGTAAAGTCATCGGATTCATCATCGGACTCTTCATTTTGTATCTCTTCCTTACTGGTGGTTGTGGTTAAGTATTCTTCTAATTTTTCAATACTAATTTTTTGAAACTCATTTTTAACTTCTGTAATATGTGTTTCATCTAATCCCATATAAAGTTTAAGCGTGTCTATAACCTGATACATATCTGCGTCTCCAACTAAGTAAGTATTTTGACTAATAGGTTTAGTATTCCATCCAATTTTTGCCTTTCTAAATACAATATAACCTTCCTGACCCCCCACTCCTTGGAATGTGACTTGATAGTTACCTTCAATTTCAGTAACTATCGTTTTAAAGTTTTTATCTAAAAATTCTCTTATTATCTCCATCCCAATAGTATATTAATTACGATAAACAAATTTGTAATAACTGCTTGAAATACAATAAACGTTCTGATAATTGCAACTTTGTCGCTGTACCAATTATCTTTTTCATTTGCTTTTGAACCTAATGACTTAGCCCAAATAGTCCAGTATTTTTTGACTTTATCGTTCATTGTATTAATTCAATACAATAGTAATCAAGTTTTTTTGTTGAGTCAATTATATTTTTATAATATATCCGTTTTCTGTATTGCTCTCAAACCTTTTTTTATACTTATCAAAAGTATCTTCACCCCCTACTAATCTAACTCTACTATTAGGGTTATTATAATATTTTTTTAAATCTAATAAAGGTACGATTATGAATCTGTAAAACTCTTCACTATCTTCTTCATTAAAACCAAGGTATCTTAAAATGTTAAAGTAACTACTACTAGGTATGAAACCAAAATGGTCTATAAAAAGACCCACTATCTCACCTTTTTTAGTGTCAAAATATATGATTTCGTCTTCGTCCTTAGGGTTAGTATTTCGGTATACTTCCATATCTTCTTTAAACCCTATTAATTGGTTTTTTACTGCATCAGGTAATTCGTTAAATTTATCCATCATCTCATATTTTTTTCGCAGATTGAGTTTTGATACTTAAACCCACTCTCAGGTATTCCATTTCGTTCAAATATTCCATCAACAATCTCACTTAGTTTATCACAATCAATACCGTTATCCATAAGTCTACTATCAGTACCAAAACCTTGTGTTAATGGATATGAATAGGCTAATATCGTTGTATCTGTTGGGTAATCAGAATTATCATTCAACTGTATCATTATTGAATATTCTTCAAGTAAATTATAAGGTATATTATATTCGTTGGTTAGAATATTTATCAACTCGTCATGACAATTTTTGGTCACTTCTTTGACATAATCATCGTTTATGTATGTATAGTATTGTTTCGTCGCACCTACTCCACCATGTGGTGATAATCCCGCGTAACGTAATACATCCTCAACTTTGTGTTCTATTTCATGAACAACATTCTTATAGTCTTCATCGTAAGTAGGAGAGCCTTTGAACTGTTTGTCTATATCAATATAGAATTGTAACATGACATATGGAAAATAGTCACTATCTACAACATGAAAATCGTGTTTGACGTCTACTCCCTTAAACACCAAAGATTCCAATACTTTTTCAAGTACATCTATCGATGATTGTAATCCTTCTAATCTGTTCTCGTCGTCGTAATTCATCCTATTTCTTGATTAAAATATTCATGGAATAATTTCTCAACCCCTCTAAGGTCAGGATAAAAATTGTCAAGATATATTGTTTCAAGATTATGATAGCTATCATCATAGTCTCTCATTTCAGCCAAGAAACAAACAAAATTATTACACTCTGAAAGAACATCAAAATCTTTATACGTACCATTTTTGTAATAATCGTGAACTATATCGTTTAAGAATCTGTCTATTTTTATTGATAATAATTGTTGACCCTTACTATCTTCGTCAAACTTTATATCATCAGTTTTAAAATAACTTTTAATATCACTCATTACCCTTTCAACTACCTCATCTTCTGAAGCCTGTCTATAAGCCCAACTATATATGTTTATAAGTTCTTGTAACAAGTCACTATCTTTCAAATCATCAAAATCAAAGGACTCTTTACCAATCATTTTAGATAATTTATTTTTCTCTTCGTCGTTTAAAACATCCTTAATATCATCATTTTCAAATTCAGGAAACCAATCTTCGAACAATCCATCTTCATCTAAAATACCTGATATATAATCAGGTCTGATAAGATTAACTAAGTCACCCTTATCTAAAACAAGTCTACCATCATCTACTATATCATACCTAAAAAGTTCTCTGATTTCATTGACGACATATTCAGAATCTTCGTCGTATATTATCTTCATATAGGATTGTTCACATCCTAAAGATTCTGCTAAATCTAATAATTCAGACTTATCTGTTAATAATTTACCATCTAAAATATATTGTAAGTATGACTCACAGTCTTCATTAAAATAGTTTTGAAAAAACTCTATATCAAAAACATTATTACTATAACTTTCGAGTAGTTTTTTCCTATCTGTTAATAGGACTTTTATTAGACCTTTTTTTCTTTGGTTTTTCACTTACTTTTAATTATATTTAATAAGTATTTATATTATATGATTATTCCTTCTTATTTAGAATTAATTTGGTATTACCTGTTAGTTGGCACACTTATTGGTTTTATTTTAGAAAATTCGATAAGATGGGTAGGAGATAAAATTAATTGGATTGAAAGGTTTTGGTTGATTACATTATGGCCTCTTATGATATTATCATTTATCTATTATTTTATTGTTGGATTATTTAACTCAGATGATTAGATTACATATTACATTACTATTATTGTTTTTACCTCTTTTGGTATTAAGTCAGAGTGAAAGGGATGAAAAAATAAAAAAACGTAGTGAGCGTAATAATCGTCCATCCACTACAACTACAATTACAGAGTCATCGACTCCTGTATTTGTACCTCAGAATAATTTTTACAACCCTTATAATCCTTATAACCAATATACTCCTTATCGACCATATTATCCCACACGAGTAAGAGGAAACGATAACGGTATTTTTAATAGACGTAACTCAAAAAATCAAGTTGATAGTAATCGAAAACCACTTAACGTGAGTTTAGGATTTACCGTGGGTGCGGGTAGAGAACTATTATCCCCATCTTCTGGATTATTTTTGACTTTGGGTGGTGAGACTTTTATTTATTTGTCTTATGAATCGTCTTCAGATAACCCATATGAACATTACGATAACATCACATTCGAGGAGGTTATGTCATGGGGAGATGAAAAAGTTGACGAGTTTGAAAGTTATTCCTCTTTTGGTATAGGTGTGGGTGGTGAGTTATATAAGAATATTTCTCAGTATGCTGGTATCAGTATCTATGGTCGTGACCGAGACTTAGTTTATTATGATGAATACTTTTTACTATCTGATAATGGTGAATATTCAATTAACGATAAAGACGAAACTAATTTTAACTTAATTTACGGATTAAAATTTGACTATGAAAAAATGTGTATTGGTACTTCTATTTATTTTGTAAGAAATAGAAGGTTCAATATTAATTTTGGTTTTAATTTTTAAAAGTGATAGTTAAAAATTTTACACTTCGGATTTAGTTTACTTAAATCTGGAAATGTAACGTTTCCCATTTCATTATTATCTATGTGTGATATATGTAATTCAGTAAAAGAGTCACAGAATTTTTCATAGGTTTTCTTTCCACCAATACACCAGTCTGCATCGTAGTAATGACCTGTTGAATGTTCTATCCTATCCGCGACTATTAATGTTCTGTTTCTTAGTGGTGGAAGAGCTTGTGCGGTTCTGTATCCAACTAAAAGAGATGAATGTTCTGTAAGCTTTTTAAAGTGTAGTAAATCCTCTTTATTATACCAAAGTAGTTTATCATTAAGACCAATAAACCCTAAATTATTTACCGCAACTATCGCTTTCATATCTCTTCTATTCTTTTGGCTTTATCATCTATAACCAAGTCAAAATGTGGTTTAGGATTTGGTCCCATTCCTGTAATTAAATCGTGAAATCTACATCCCCAACCTGTTAACTGGTCCCACGTATAATCGGTGTAATCTTTTTTAGATACTGAACCTCTTGCGGTCCAATAAACTATTTTCCAACCCTCATCGTATAGTTTATTTATCTTATCAATATTATCTTCAATAGGTATTGATAAATCATATCTACGGTTATTGTTATCTTCGTAATAACAAATAGTCTCGTCAATATCTACGAGTGCGACTTTTTGCTTACCTTCTTCGGTAAGTCTTTTTGCATTGTGAAATTTCATTTATTCCAATTTTTACACATTTATATTTCGTAAGGTGACTCACTAAAGGTCACTTCTTTAAGTGTGGGACAGTTACTGACTAAATATTGTATAATAAAACCTTTAAATAACCTTTTATCATTGAAGGTTAGTAGGTTTCCGTTTTCCTTTAGTTTGAACATCTTTACTTTTTCTATTACGTCAATCTTATTTATAATTAGTTTATTTACTCCGTTAATCTTAACCCCCTTTTTCAAATCATCTAAATCTAACCACCCGATTTGTCTTGGTCGACCTGTGGTTGCACCAAATTCATTCCCCACTTGTCTAATTAAATCAAATGTTCTTGATGGTTCTTCAAATTTTTTATTACCAACGTAGGTCCTATACGCCTTTGCAATTCCATAAACATCTCTAACCGTCTGATAAGGTACTCCGTTTTGTAAAGCTCCCGCGACTGTACAGTGAGATGAAGTTACATATGGATAGTCTCCCCAATCTATATCCAACTCAAATCCTTGCGCACCTTCAAATAATATCTTAACCTCATCTTCTCCGTGAAGTTCATCATACATATCAACTACGTAATCAAATACTTCTTCACAGTCCTCTGCTCTTAATCCCGTTCTGTTATACTTTTCTCGGTATGTAGGTCCGTTACCTGTTTTTGTTGTGCCTATTTTGATGTCTTTAGTATCTTCCTCTACGTACTCATCTTTTGTAATGTGAACTCTCTTATCTATTAGTAAGTTTTCCCTAACTTTGAATCCTCCTTTTTCTAAGGTTCTTATTTCCTCTTCAAGTTTTGATGGGTTGACTATACAACCTGGCCCAATTATAGATTTAATACCATATATAACACCTACAGGTATATAATGGGTTACGAACTTATTCCCATCATGGTATATGGTGTGACCCGCATTCCCACCTCCGTTATATCTAATTACGTGTGTGTACTCATCTTTTGTCGACGCTAAAGCGTGTGCCACTTTTCCTTTTCCTGTATCACCAGCCTGTAAATCGACGATGATGTCTGTGTATTTAATCATTTCTTTTTATTAACACTTAATTATAATATTTATAAACGATTAATCAAGTATGGCACACCCGTTATTACACGCTAAATCATCAGTAAAAAAGTTCGGTGGAGAGGTAGAAGACTATATTGACATTCACAACTGGTTCGACGAGACTAAATCATGGATAGCACACAGTTACCACAGAGCATTTAGACACCATTCAGAAGGTATATTTGAGTGTGAAAAGGTATTTGGTGAGTCATTCATCAACTCAGACGGTAAAGTCGTTTATACACGTTATGTGGGAGAACAACATGTAAAAGAAGATTGTGCAAATACAATTCCATCAGCTAAGGATTGGATTGACGCACTTAACAAAAAAGAAAAACCTATGTGGATGACTCGTAGTATGAACTTAAAGTTCGATGACTAATATTTATTAACATGAAAGAACAAAACGAATTAAAGGTAGTATTAAATATATTTCAGAAGTTCTTAGAACTTAATAAATGTAAAAAAGTTATAATTGACGTAGATGGGTACGACTTAAATGTCAGTGATGAAAGGTTTATGTGTAATGGTCAAAGGGTTAGTCCACCAATCCCAATCGGAAAGTTTATTGAAAGTTTCATGGAGTCCATAGACGCTAGTGCTGATTTGGATAGAGATAGTGAAGATGGTGAACAGGAAATATATAACTACGAATTCGTAATTGATTCAGAAAACAAACAAGTCTCTATCCTTGGTAACTACAGTAAATACCTAGTTGAAGAAACACAGATAACAGAGCTGTACGCAAATGAAATGGATGATGAAGAGTTTTCAAACTTCTTCAAAAAACTAAGGGAAGAAGGTGATTTTGAATTGGACGTTCAGTTTGAAGGTGGTGGTGACTCAGGATGGATTCACGATACAGGTGAGACAAGAAAGACTGACAATTACCCCGTACCTCCATACATGATGGAAAAAATGTATCAAATGTTAGAAGATTACCCTGGTTGGGAAATCAACGAAGGTTCACAGGGTGAGTTTTATTTTGAATCGGCAGGTGGAAAAGATAGACTAACTCTTCATTTCAATATGAATACTGAAGTAACCGCTGAAGATTTAGTCTATCAATTTAAATATTAATTACTCAGTGGAGCCTTAATTGTTGGGTGTGACTCATAATTATTAATCTTATATTCAAACTCTCCGTTTAAAACGTCTTGTTGAATTAGATGAATCTCAGGTAATTTAAAAGGTTCTCTTTTAATTTGTTCTTTAGCCTGTTCTATATGGTTATTATACAAATGAACGTCACCTAAGTTACCAATCAAATCACCAGGAATCATATTAACTTCATCGGCTATTATTGTTAACAACATCGCATAAGACGCAATATTGAAAGGTAATCCTAAAAAGGTGTCTACACTCCTTTGATTCCACATAAGTGAAATCTCACGTCTTGGAATACCGTATGAGTCCATATGTTCGTGGAAATAATCACTCGAACGACTCATAGGATTTACACCTTCATTATAGATGTCAATTCTCTCATCTAAATTTAATTCTCTTGTGTATACTTGAAAACCATAATGACATGGAGGTAATACCATTTTATCAATATCACCTGGATTCCACGCGTTAACCATGAGTCTCCTTGAATCGGGATTATCTTTAATCTGTTCTATTAAATTTTTTATTTGGTCAACAGAAGACTTAACGTTTGGGAATCCCTCTTTGTTTGTTAGTTGGTGGTCGTACTTATCCCACTTTTTCCATTGTTTACCGTAAACTGGTCCTAACTCCCCATACAACTCCGCAAAACTATCATCAGTTTTAATGTTTTCTATAAATTCATCCATAGACACATAGTCAACATCCGTAGCTAATAAGTTCATGAGTTTATAATTCTTATAAGCATCTCCGTTCCATATCTTACAATTATTTTCAACTAAGTAACGAATATTTGTATCTCCTTTTAAAAACCATTTAAGCTCTGTCATAAGTGATTTAATCGCCATCTTCTTAGTTGTAAGAAGTGGGAACCCATCTCTCATTTTATGACGTATTGAATAACCGAAGATTGACTTGGTACCTGTCCCTGTTCTATCTTTTTTTTCTATACCATATTCCATTATGGTCATCAAAAGTTCTTGATATTGTTTATCTAATTTATTCATAAAATTGTGTTGTTATAATCTTCTTTATTTAACATTACAAACTCACCTCTATATTTACCGTAAAAATCATACTGAAACTCTTCAATTAATTCGAAGTTATCTCTTTTAAATTCATTAACAATAACATAGTCAGATTCATTAGGAAATCTCATTCTAACTTTAGAAAGTTCTTTTACCGCTTCGTTTAGGACTCTATCTAAAGCATCTTCTTCATCGAAATGAATATCTTCCATATCTTCAACTGTGTTGAAATTCAATTATAACATTCACTATAGGTACTCTGAATAAAGGTGCATTTTTTTCTGTATCTTCTTGCCTTTGTAGTACTTCATAGTAGTCATCGTGTGTCTTTATTGTAACTACGTTTTCGTAATGTTTTGTCACATCTCTATATGTGAAATCGAGTGTGTGATTTGCAGTGTTGAATTTTAATTCTATCATTGTATTGTAAATTTTTAATTATATATAATAAAAAACCTTTCCCATAAAGTAAGGGAAAGGTTTACACTTATCAAGTTTTATTCTAATTAGTTTCCAATAACTAAATCACCATAGTCTAACTTATCCATACCTCCCTTCCCTTCATCCGCTTCGTCATACATAAATGCCTTAACCACTGCAACTACTGACTGTTCTGATTGAGCTATTTTTGATTCCATCCAATCTTCTAACTGTTCACCATCTTCCATCATTTCCCACATTTTATAAGCTAATGTTGCAATAGTAAACATTTGTTGTTTGGCCATATATGAACCATCTTTACTCTCTTTCAAGTTATCTTTAAGTTTTTTAAGTTGTTCCTCTGTAATAATAATATTACTCATGTGACTTTGTTTTTATATCTTATAAATATACCCTTATTTGTATTCCTCACAATAAATATGCTCACCGTCTCTACTTTTGACTATAACATTCACTATGTAAATTCTACTTTCCATGTTATACTCAAGTCCTAAAAGTTTAAGTATTTTTTTTGGGATTACGTCACCTTCCCACCACGCTGGGTCTACATTGTAATCATACCACAAACCATCACAATCAATATAAGATTTATCAGTATTTAGGTACATAATAACATTAAATTTGTATTTAATTTCTTTAAATCCACTTTTAACTAATTCTTCCCTTTCGTCTTCATCGATTTCACTAAATTCAAATTCAAAACGATTAACAACATTTTCACCTCTACCGTGCTGATTCCATTTTCCAGAATCATCAAGTTTACCTAAAATACTTTTTATATCAGGTGTATTTAATAATTTTTCTATAAACTCAAATCTACTAGTATCTAACATACACATAAATATCACAATACTAAAAAAGGTGGAGAGTTTCCTCCCCACCTATAAGGCCGACTTGGATGTCGGACTCCACCACTCATCTTATAATGAGATTAGTTAACCCCCTCTTTCATTTTAGTAACTGCGTACTGTCCGAGAGTCATGGAAGATGTGCTTCCTACAATCACACATTCCTTAAGAATATCATAAGGGATGTGAATTAGATTGTCAACCCCGTTGAACATAGAAAGTGGATTTTTCAAAGACAAAGCCGAGTGGATAGCGTTGAGGTATACTTTGTGTTGGTCCAATTCGTTCTCGAATTCTTGGTTCAACAACTGTCCGAACTGTGGGTGAATAATGACTACGTTTTTCATATAACAAATATACGAAAATTAATTCATACAAACAAGTAATTCGTCACGAACTTGTGTAAGTTCTTCAGTAGAACATTGGTCGAATAGATAATCGTACTCCTCAGGAATGTCAACCATCGTCAACTCATGAATCGGATAATTGTTGATGTAATTGTTCAAGTGACTCAAGAAAAAAAGATTATGTTCAATATCACATTCAAGGGATTGCCAAAGCATCGGTTCATTGTGAATCATATTGTCGAAGATATTAAAAGAGATTTCGTTGTTTTCCATAACACAAATATACACATTTTACTTTAATATCCTAACATTGAAAAAAAAAGATATGAGAATAATTGTCACAGGAGGTTTTGGTTTTATAGGTTCTAATTTTGTTAACCTTTTAAATGAGTATTTACCGACTGCAGAGGTGGTAATAGTAGACAGTATAACTTATGCTGCTGACCCTAATAATATAAAAAAACCCACTAAATTAATTAAAAAAGATATATGTGAGGTAACACCTGAAGATTTAGGTGATTATGATTATATCGTACATTTCGCAGCTGAAAGTCATGTTGATAACTCAATTTCAAATGGATTACCTTTTATGAACACAAACATTATTGGCACATATAACTTAGTTGAATGTGCTAGACAAAATAAATCTTTGAAAAAATTTATCCACATATCCACAGATGAGGTTTATGGTGATATGATGGACTCTGAGTGGTTAAGTTCAAATGAACATCACAATCTCGCTCCAAGTTCTTACTACTCATCTTCTAAAGCATCTTCAGATATGATAGTACTATCAGCTAACAGGACATTTGGTCTACCCTATCTTTTAACGAGAACTTGTAACAATTATGGTGAAAACCAAAACAAAGAAAAGTTCCTACCTAAAATTTTCGATTCTATCATGGATGAAAAAACTGTTCCTGTTTACGGTGACGGAAAACAGATTAGAGAATGGATGTACGTTAAGGACAATGTTGAGGTCATTTATGATTTGATGATGGATGATGAGGTTGTCAATGAAGTATACAATATTGGTACTGACAATACTTTCTACAACTTAGAGTTAGTTGAAAAGATATCTGAAATTATTGGTAAGGATGTGACTTTTGAGTTCGTCCCTGACCGTTTAGGTCACGATAAAAAATACAATTTAGATTGTACAAAACTTAAAGAATACTACAAGTCAAAGGGTGAAGAGTATCAACCAAAAGATATCATTGATTGGATGAAGTCATTCCTCCTTGAAGAAGTGGTGTAAGTATATCTAAGTATTTCTTCTCCGCGTCTCTGGTCATTACGTAAGACATGTCGAAGTCGAGACCCATAGTATCTTTTATTCGATTCTCTAAGTATTCTTGCATTTCAGGTGATTGCTCATAACCATAGTGTATGAGATTAGATGATGACGGCAATACTTTTAAGTCAATAAAATCCATCACGTTTCTAAGTAAAACAAAGTAAGGTTTACCGTCTTTGTGTAGAACCGCAGTGTCGTACACAAAACCTGGTAAGGTTCTATCATCTAAATCCGTAAATATTAAACCATCTACGAGATTGTCTATTTGTTTCTTAATTATATCAGGTAATTCCATGTTATTGATTTTATATATTACTTACGGAGCGTCATACAATCTCCATGCGTTTTTATAGTTGTGGTCCATACCAGTCATAAACAATCCGTACTTATCAGCTATGTCTAAAAAAGGTTCTTTTGCTGTCATTCCTATTTCAGTAGTTACTTCATACAAATCATCCGAACTAATACCGTGGTCAATCATAAATAGTTCATCAAAGTCCCATCTAGTGTCATCATCTCTATCTAAAAATTGTACTGAACCGTTAGTTATACGGACCTTCATACCTAATTCAACATCATATGGGTTTTCATCAGGAGTGTGTGTTTTCCTACTGATAACCCCAAAAGCTAAAGGTGTCACATCCATTTCGTATCCTCCTGAAGATATATGTCTTTTTTTACCTATACCTATTTCTTTTTTGGCTAACTCAAGTGCCTTATCATATCCACCATAGAATTTTATTTTCAGTTTGTCAATCTCCTGTTCGTACTCTAAACAATTTATACCAATATATCTACAGGGTGTTAGTTCTGTACCATTCTTACCCCAATAATCAAATAAGAACTCTTTTACTTGAGGACTTAATTCCTTTTCTTTAGGTGCACCTTCCCAACCTTCACTCATTTCATACTCATCACTTTCAGGTGAAGCGTCAGTAACATGTGAGTACTCTAAGTCTTCTTTTAATATTTTACGGATAAGTTCTCTCATAAGATATCAATAAATAGTTTATAAACAAAAAAACCTCAGTCGATTAGAACTGAGGTTTTGATATTATATATATGTTGGGATTGGGGGTTAAGGACGCTGAGATTACACGTTTGAAAGATTCGTCTTTTGTGGGATTATTATTACGTTTTCCCCACTTATCCACTCCCTTGACAGGAGTATCGAATCAGTGTCGGTTACTATCGGTAACCACTCGTATCGTTGATAACTACTCGATTATTACTTTACTCTCTTAAGACTTGCGGTCTCTCAAAGGGTTAGCCAACCCACGAGGTATTTTATAACCAATATCCTTAGACTTGCGGTCTGAAGGAAAACTTCGTTGACAAAGGTCCGAAGTATTAGACACCTTTCGTCATCAACGCTCGAAGACTCGTGCTTTTCTAATTTAATTTTAGATAAACAACATGGATTTATGAAAGATGTGCTTCGAGAGAAGTTCTATACCTTTGGAGTACAGAATGCTTCACACCTCTCTGTAAGTCTGTCAACTTACGGTAATTCAGGACCACGTTAACTTACGTATCGGAGACCCATCATACTGGTACTCAGCCCTACAACACCTGACAGGGTGTGTCGAACCGTCACCTATAGCTTTTCCTATTGATATCACTATCTCAACTCTGATATTCCACGGATTCAGAGTGGTCTCGTCCCTTTAGCAGTTGCCCTTGGGGTCTTGACCGTAGCCACTTTGTTTAGTTGTCAGTCATACGACTGCGGATATCCGAGAGTTGCTCAACACTCTTCAATCCCTTTAGTCCTGTTGCCAGGGTTATCTACGACGCTAAACCGCCGATGACTAATAAACCTTTGTTTAAATTGAAAAAGGGGGTTAATCTTTTTTGATAAACTCGAACCAAAGGTTGTTCGTCATTAGTATTTCAAAGAACTTTCGACAAAGATAAGAAACTTTTTTCTTATTCTCCAAATGTTTTTTTACTTTTTTTAAAAAGGTAATATATAAATACTATCGTTTTGTTTAAAAGTCTTACAAAGATATAAAAAAATTTCTTTGTGTCAAGCAAAAAATAAAATTAATCTTTAAGTCGATACTCATCAAAGTTATCCATTAAGGTTTCCAATCGACCATTAGCCGACTCCATTTTCTCAATGAGTTTATCCATCTCTTCAAGTATGCCAGGATGTTCCCCAATACCTGATGGATTGTTAAAGTAAATTTCGAGTGTCGCTCGACTTTCTTCGATAAGTGCTTCGTATTTTTTAACCAAAGCATTAAAAATTATTGATTTCATATTATTCTGTGATTACAAATATTTATTAGTATGAAATTAATCATAGGAGACAACATTTTTAAAGTCAAACTTTGTACCACACAAAATTCCATATCTAAAGGAATGATGGGTAAGAGATTTAATAAAGAATTTAATGGAATGTTATTTATGATGCCAAATTCAGGAGAACAAAGTTTTTGGACGTACAACTGTATTATTCCATTGGATATAATTATGATTAATAACGGAGTTATCGATACGATTAACCCTAACTGTCCTCCTTGTGAAGTGAAGGATAATTGTAAATCATATACAGGTGTGGGTAATGAGGTTTTAGAATTGTATGGCGGTACCTGTGAAAAATTGGGCATTAAAAAAGGAGACTCAGTCTCCTTTTCATTAGTTTGATTTACTTTCGTTAATCTTTTCTTTTAGTACCTCAACAAATCTTCTTTGTATCATTTTTACAAACTTAACATAAGGTGTGTCTCCCTCTTTTTTACCATAACTTTTTTTACCTCTCGGTGGTCTCTTACTTCTCCCGAAGTAATTAAGTGCGGAAATGTTTGTGATACATTTATGACCTCCTGAATTCGCTTGAATCATTTCCCAAGCAGGAACACCTAACTTATCTAATATTGCCCACTCAGAATCAGTTAATTCATTTGATGGTGTGTTCATGATAGTCTTTAACCTATCCATATATTGTTCTCCTCCATCTATTGACCTAACTTTATCTCCATAAAATGCCTCCAAATCTGCATTTGTGAAACCAACAGAATCTTGGTCGAAACTTTTACCCGATTCGGAAATCCACTTAATCGTTGATAGTGGAATAATTTTATCTCTTAGTTGTGGTTCCCACTTAGCTAAAACTTCCTGAGCAATTTCACCTAAATTAACTCCCTTTAATTCTCTCTCTCCTTTAAATGGGTTACAACTAGCCTGTACCAGTCCCATTGGCCATGCAATAACTAAGAAGTCAGCCCCAGGATTGTTTTTAAATGGTGTGTATCTATCATATGAACCAGGTTTAAACATTGAACCTCCTCCGTATTGTACAATTATACCATCATCAACATAAACTTTATCACTATTTTTTTGTTTTTGGACGTATCCTTTTTGATTCAAAGCCATTTCTTCAGGACTTGCGTAACCCTCTTGTTGTGCAATCTTGTTTATATTCTGAAAAATATTTAGAAGTGATGGTGTTGAATTCATTACCAACTTCTCTAAAAAACCAGGTTTGTTTTTATAAGCTAACAACAATTTATTTGTTGCTAATCCTAAAGCCATTTTATTTTGTTGTAGAGACTTATCTTTCTGTAACTTAAAGATAAAGTTCATAATATCCTGTGGCTCTAACCCAAAACGTGCAAAATCTGCTGAGTCTACTGTTGATATGAGTGTTATATCCTCAGACGGAAATATGTCTGATGGTGACATAATATCAGATAGTGTCGCCACGTTTGAACGAGATGACCTAAAAGATGTTGAGGTATCTCCCTCAACACCTGTTTGACTATCGTGGTGGTCTGTATGAACAACAAACATCGGTTTACCATGTGCGAAATCAACCAACACCGGCATTGTATCTCCTTTAGCGTCTTGTTTCTTAACTGCAAACTCTTTATCACCATATTGAATTATCTCAGAGTCAACAACCTTAATTCCGTTGTTTTCTAAGTAATTTTTCATAGCCAAAGCAGTGGTTACACCATCTAAGTCTTGGTGAAAGTAAATCTTGGCTTTCTTATATCTGTCGGCTAAGTCCTTTATGTTCCTTAGTCCTGTCTCGTTTAGTATTTTTTTCATGCCCCTATACTTCCAATGTTTAAATCACTATCTAATGCGAATGACGCGACTATTAAATCAGGATTCTCTTCAAGTCTAAATCTATATTTGGTTCCGTATCCGCCTTGACATACTTCACTCAATTTTTCACCCCCTAATTCGATTAACCAATTTAATTTGTTTTTATCTTTTACAACTTTTTCTATACCTTCTACTTCCTTTATCGGTATACAATTACTTTCTTGTTCACTTAGGTATTGTCTTTTTGTTGCACTCTCGTGAAGATTTAATATTCTATCTTTTTCAGAGTTATCAATTTTAAATTGTTTCATAGTAATATACTTTTAATATAAATACTCCATAAAGAAAAAAACCCCTATCACAAGGAGTTTTTTATCATATTAAAGAATTTATCCTGACTTTCAATTTCAGGTTTTTCAAAAACTTTTTCCATATCATATTTACCGATTCGTTTGGGTATTTTAAGCTCGTTATAATCGATATACTCTTCTTCGTAATCTCTATCTATAACTCCGTTGATTACCCCGCGAGTTTGTTTTAGTGAAAATCTATTGTAATTTTTATCAAAACCTGTGTTTACTAACCAAACTTTTACTTTCTTATTATCCCCTATCCTTTCTCTAAACATGTCAGTGTAGTCAGATATTTTTCTAGGTAAGAATGGGTCCCCAAAACAAGGTGAGAATGTTGTGGTGGGTTCAGTAACCCCGACTTCAGTACCCGCGACTTTTGATGTATATCCTAACCCAAAGTACTTAACAGCTTGTTCTGTGTTGAGTAGTGATATCGGAGGTAATACACCGAAAGCATCGAAAGATAAGAAGAATATATTCTCAACCTCTACACCCCTACCTGTCATACTTACTTTAACGTCACGCCTTATTTGGTCCAATGGGTAAGAAACTCTAATGTTTTCTGTTATACTACTATCACTAAAGTCAACAACACCTTCCTCATTAACAATAACGTTCTCCAATAATGAAGTATTTGTTCTAGTGAATTTACTATGGATTGCATCCCATATTACAGGTTCTTTATATTCATCTAAATCTATGAGTTTAGCGTAACACCCACCTTCAAAGTTATATATGTAATCGTTATACCAACCGTGTTCATCATCCCCAATAAAATACTTTAAAGGGTCTGAGGATAAAGTTGTTTTACCAGTACCTGACAGTCCAAAAAATAAATTAACACCTCTACCATCTTTAGTATTAGAGTTAGCAGAACAATGCATAGGTAAGACTCCTCTATCAACTAATAGAGTGTTCATAACAGTAAATACACTTTTCTTTATCTCACCAGTGTAACTCGTACCCGCTATTAGAATTTTTCTATCATCAAAATCTATTATTACGAAATTCTCATTTTTAACATCCTTAGGTCTATTTTTACTTACAAAATCAGGACAATGCAATATTTCCCATTCAGTAAATGTGGTTGAGAATGTTGTTACAAAACTTTGTGGGTCAATTAACATATTGTTGAAAAACATAATTGCCCAAGGTTCGGTACTCTTTATATTAAAAGTCGCACTGTGTTCATAGTTATAACCCGCCACTTGTCTAGCACTAAAAGTTTTTGTTTCTTCAATATAATCTTTAATTTCATTTTTTAATGAAAGATAACTATCTCTATTTACCCTTTGGTTTATGACTCTTTCAAAATCGATTGTATTATCTGTGTATTTTCCCTCAGAAAAATATCTGTCTTTAGGTGACCTTCCAGTAAACTTACCAGTATTAAAATATAATAGACCGTCTTTGGTCGTCTTTATTCCTCTCTCCTTAGCAAGGGCCATTAATTGCTCAGTAGTTTCGTAATAAACCATTTTTTTTAGTTTGTTAATTCATCAACTTTTATTTTAAGTTGTTGTTGTTCCAACTTATAATCTTTAATTCTTTGTTTAGCAACTTCACAATAGTTTTTTGAGATGTCAATCCCTATCCATTCCCTACCTAACATTTCCGCCGCTAAACAAGTTGTTCCTGAACCGTTGAATGGGTCAAGTACTATATCTTCTTTATATGAAAGTATTTTAATTGCTCTGTAAGGTATATCTAAAGAAAATGTTGCCTTTGTTTTTTGTTTGGTGTCAGCAAAGTAGTTCCACTGTCCAAAAACTAAAGACATAAAATCTTTCTTGTCTTTATCTTCGTAAACGAGTTTCTTTCTCATCCCACCTTTTTTAGTATCTTCCACCATTTGGTGCTCTCCCTTCCATTGTGGCGTACCCTTTACCTTTTTCTTGTGTAAGTTTTTGTAAGCCAAAATTACACATTCCTTAGGGTTATAAATATACGGCGAAGAAGGACTCATCCAACTTCCCCAAGCGGTTGTCTTACTTCTGTGTGGTGAACTCTCCTCCAAATCAACAATACCGAAGAAACCAAAACCAATCTCTTTCATTATCATCCACATCTCAGCAGAGAAATAAATTCTACCTCCTTTATCCTGTCTGTTTATTTCATAAGGTATGTTAATAGCAATACGACCATCGTCTTTCAATACTCTATAAGCTTGAGTTAACCATTCCTTCGCGAAGACTTTATACTCCTCAAAGTATTTGTCATCGTCCCAACTATCATAATCAATACCAACACCATAAGGTGGTGATGTAACAATAAGGTCAATCGACCCCTCCTCCATCACCTCCATTTTCTTTGTAGAGTCTGACGTATAAATCGTGTTTGTTTCCATCTTCATTTTCAATTGTTTTTATTCTTCTTTCCAAATACCATAAAGCCTTATTTAAGTCTTGTATTGGTGGGTTATCATCTTTTTTACCACTTCGTCCAATGTATTTTAGAACATTAAACAAATATGCGTCCATGTCAAGTCCCCAAGCTTCGGCTACTTTGACAACTTCATAAGGATTATCTTCTCCACCATAGTGGTCAGGATGATTTACGTGTTCTTTCATATCACTTTTCGTTAAAGTAACTAAAATACATTTTATCACCCGTGAACAAATAAGTCCATGGTCCATAATGACGGAGTTCTCCTGTATTCCAGTATCCCCATACCCCCGTATCATTGTTCTTACTTAGAATATCAACTTTATAAGACCCATATTCACCATATTCATCTTCACTCTCATAAAGGTCACCTAAATAATTACAGAAAAATTGTGGTGTACCTTCTGAGTTTTCCATAACTGTTCCAAACATTTCAGTACCACCAGGGAAAGTGAAGAAATCTACATTGTACACAAATGTCCAATCGGTAAATGTACCATCAGAATAAACCCAAATACTGTCAGGTTTTTCCCAAACTCTAAGTTGTGTGTATGTTTTACTAAACGAGCCCTCGTTGGGTGTGTATTGGCTGTACGCGGTTAAGCTGAACGAAGCCAATAACATTAAAATTAATTTTTTCATTAGTTATTTTGATATTTTTTTCTTTTATTTTCTTTTCTAAGTTTTCTTTTCTTTTTGTCTGACATGTTGTCAGTCTCATTATCAAGACCTTCGGTAGTCTTTATCTTTTTTCTACCTTCTTTCCAAAGGTTTTTAGGACAGTACTCCCATCCGAACTTAACAAGGTGAATCGCCTCTTTATCTGAGACTCTCTTTATCTCACTATTTTTCTTAATTGTTTTCATAATGTTTAAGATTTTCTTTTATTTCATTTATTGGTTTTTTGTCTGTGAACATTTTGTAAAACTCGTGTGACCAGTCATCACCAAAAATTAGTGCGTCTGAGTTGAACAAGTTTTCCATATAATTGTCCTCAGTCATTTCAATTATTTCTTTTGTTATAAATCGCTTATTGAAACCCATTTTAGTTCTGAATTAAGTTTTACTGATACTATATGTTTTTTATCCCATTCGTTTGGTGATATTAAAGATAAGAACTTTTCTTCGTTATTTCCATAGTATAAATGATATATGTTACCAACAACTGGCTCAAAGGAATAGGTTGAGTTATATATCATATCATTTAGATTGACTTCGTCAACCAATTTATTGTATTTTTCTACAATTTGTTCAAACTCTGATTTGAATATTTTCTGTAGTTTGTTTGCACCTTTTTGCTTGAACAAGTCAATATCATCAATCTCAATCTTTGGACCTGATATACTTGAAGCGTAGGGTAGGATATTTGCGTGAAACTTTTCGTTCTCCTCATCCCACACAATGTGGTCAGGATATCTACTTTTCTTTGGCATTTGTTTCTTTCAATTCATCTAACTTTATTGTCTGAGCAATATAGTTAATTACTTTTCTCTTAATAATTGATAGTAGACAACCCTCTAATGGGAACTCACTATCAAACTTAGCTTCGAAAACCAATGACCTTTTTGTGAGTTTCTTTTTTATTTCTTCTCCCCTTTCTACAAGTGTGAAAATACATTTTCTTTCGTCATACTTAGGATGAATCTTTCTTATGTTAAATTTATATAAAAACTTCTCATCTTTATAATCAAACTTTAGATAACCTTTTGTTGAGTTCTTTTTGGTGAATTTGAAATCTTTATTCGTGTTTTGTATTAAAACCGATTCAAATACAATAGACCATATAGATTTTGCAATTAAAAAGTAGTCTTTAAGTTGGTTGTTTGCCTCTTTAGATATTTTGACTATATCTCTTAGTTCGTCATTTTCAAACCCTGAAAGTTCTTTATAAACGATATTGGCCAATAGTATTTCATCATCAACATCTTCAGGCTCATTTTTTAAGTGAATTCTTTTTAATTTACCTGAAATAGAGTTCAAGTTAGCTAAGTGTAATGTTAATTCTTGGAATGTCGGGTATAAATTAAAGGTGTCTAATTCCTTATTTATTTTAGAAATATAGTCTAATAAAACATATTCTTTATGTTCCATATCTATAGGTTCTTGTAAAATCCAATCTAAAGGTAATTTCATAATTAAATATTATACCTTAAGGATAAAAAAAACTTTTAATTAATCAATTAATCCATCCTAAATACATAATAATCGTGACCGTCAATTCTAATGTCATACTCAATACCATCGTAGTGGGATATGTTGTGACCAACTCCATCTGTATCGACCGCATCCTCAATTACCTCATCTTTATTTACGAATTCTTCAATGTCTAAGTCATATTCTTTAAGGTATTGTTGTGGGTTAGACCTAACGTCACTTAAATAGTCATTTACCTTTTCTTCTATCATTTCCTCTGTGGGTTCTCCCTCAGGACTCAACGTTAAATCATCTCTTTCTTCTTCTAACTCCTCTATTTTATCATAAATTTCACCTCTTTCATCACTACTATAAGGTAACGATTCAGTATCTCTTGTTTTTCTATAAAGGTTTTCAATCTCTTGGTCTAACTCTTCGTGTCTTTTCTTTTGTTCTGTGGACATAGGTAATTCATCTTCTTCAAAAATACTTTCCCAATCATCTCTAACATAATCATCATACCAACTTTCGAAGTAGGAAACAAGAGAGTTTATATCAATATAATTCATTAAATAGTCTTCATTAAATGATTCAAGTAAACCAATATCACTAACTAGCTCGTCGAGTCGAGATTTAGCAAATTCATAAACCTCATCCCACTCTCCAACAATATACTCACTGTCTGTTTCATTTTCACCCATCCATTTAAATGCCATTATCTCTCCAGGGTAAAAGTTGTCGGTTTCGGGTATTAAATTATAAATGTCTTCATTTTCACCTATTTCATTCATTAACCATTCATTCCTTAATCCACTCATAACCGCATTAGCCTTTCTTCCAATGTCATCTAATTCGTTGTTATCAGGGTTCCACGCATCTCTCTCCTTTATATCATCCATCTGTCTAAGTAACCTCTCTCGTCTCCTTCTATCATCTCTAATACGAAGTCTTTCGACTTCTTGTTTAGCCTTAACTTTATCTTTAAAAATATCTATCTCATTTTCATACTCCGTATTCATATATTTTTGTATGTAATCATTGATTTTATTAAACTCAGGTGTACCTAATATCCACCCTGTTTTAAATGATTCGTCAGGAGCGTCAAAGAATGTTTGAGCTCCGTCATATTTCTGTAAAAGAGCCACTTTATAAAACCTACTACCTGTCTTAGCTTTTTTATCTAAAAAGTAAAACAATTTACCATCTCTATTGTATGTTTGAAAGTGAGATTCACTACTTTTAGCTGCAGTACACCATTTACTACCTGTACCATAATAACAACTAGCGTCATGTGTCTTTGGTGATATAACTGTAAATCTGTCGTCTTCGTAAACAACATCTGCTCCATCAATTTTCTTTACGTCCCTTCTTACCTTATTTTCGTGTTTTATAATCGCGTCGGATATATCTTTTAATGTCTCGTATTGATTAATGTCTTTTATTTCTAAGTTTTTTTGAAATTTTATGAACTTCTCTACCGCGATTTTCGCCTTAATTAAGTCGTCATTTAAATTTTCCGATGAAATAACCTTACCTAAAAAGTTTAAGAACTTCTGATTAGATGAAAGTTCTCTAGATAATAAAAATATCTTTTTTATTTCTTCTTTATTAAACTTATTTTGATATTTTGATAGAAATTCATCCTTCCTACCTTCTAACAATACTTTACTAAGATTCATATTTGTAATACTTTTACGATAAATACCTAAGATTATAGAAATATTCTATTCATAGACTATTTATATAATGAATAATAAACCTATCTAAAAAAATATCAATCATGGGATGTGGATGTAAAAAAAAGGCTCAACAAGCTCAGCAAGCTACTCAAACTCAAACACAAACAAATACTCAAGCAGTACAAGAAGCCGTAACAAAAACTGTTGAGAAATACTATAAGAAAAAACAGTAATCTTAATTTTTTAGGTCACTGATTTAAAAAGAGTCTTTTTAGACTCTTTTTTATTTATTGTATGTTTTTTTACACCTATCATTTAAAAAATTAATAGGAATGGAAACTGTATTGTATGGGACTAACTTGTGTAATATCTTAGTTAATGAGATAATAAAAGAATTTAACAGTGTTGATAAAACTCATATTAGTAATATCACTCTTTGTGATTTATCTCAATTTATTGTATTGAGAGGAGAAACAACCATTCAAAATCCTTTAAATTATTCTAAATTATTTAATTCTTTTTTAAGTGAATTATGTGAAATAGATAGGAATTTTAACATAATAGACTTAATAACCTATAACACCAAATCTGATACTAATATAGTGGATATAGACGTATCATTTACTACTGATTTATTATCTGAGCCTTTGGTTGATACGTTCCCTTTATTTGGATATTTTGAAATTGACAATTCAAATAATTTGATAAAACATAATAATCAAAAAATATATGATAGGGTTGTAGAGTTACCTGAATTTAAAGAATACAGTGGTTTAAGTGTGGACCATTATAAACCCTATTTCTCAACCGACTATTTCGGTAAGAACTTAATGAGTTCAAAATCATATATTACTTATCTTAAGTATATTACATATAATTTATTTGAAAAACAGCTCTGTAAGGATATTCGATTTAAACTATTTTACTCTGGTGACATCAACAATATAAACTGGGAAACAATGTCTTTTGAAGTGTACAGTGAGTCTAACATAACAAAAATAGAATGGATAGAGTCTTTAATCTTAGATTTGTTTGATTTTAAGTATTCACATATAAAGAAACACTTATCTTTAGATGAATATGATTTCAATAATGAAATTCTTTCTAAAGATAAGTGTTGGATGAAAAGAGATAAAACTTCAGAAATGATGTTATTCTAATAAGAATCCTTTAATTTTTTCTGCAGCCTCCTCAACTGTGTCGAATTGCTCGTCAGGTACATTAAGTATTATTTTGTGATTACCACTATCTTTGGTTTCAACTAAAGTAAAGGCAGGTAAGAACTCACTACCAGTGGATTCAACAAATTGTTGGTATTCTTTTTCGTGTTCGTTAATATTTCTTATGTCAACATCAATACCTTCCTTATATATAATATTTTTTAGGTTTTCGCAGTGAGGACAACCGTCCATAGTATATAATATAGCAAACTTCATTATAATATTTCTTTTACCATTTCAAGTAACTGAGCTTCTGTTATAACACCAATTTTGTTTGTAACGTTTTGACCCCCGTTAAAACCTTTGATTGCGGGTATTGAACGTACTCCTAATTTAGTTGCCATCCCCTTATCTTGCTCTATGTCAAATTTATATACACTCACTTCACTACCTTCTTCTTCTAGTTGTTTACCCACCTTTTCCACTATTGGACCAATCATCCTACATGGTCCACACCAATCAGCATATAAGTCTACTATAAACTTTTCTCCACTGTCAATTTTTTGTTGTAATTCTTCAGTTGTTAATTTCATGATATTGTTTTATATTTCTTAAATTTATTTAAGTAAAATATTATACTATCTGTTGAGTCTTCTTTAGATAGACAGAATAATTTATATATATTTTCATCTATTTTTTTTACGAAATAAAAAAGTATTTTATTATCAAATTCTATTAATCCGTTATTATAAATAGTGGTTGAGCCATTGTAGTATTTACTAGCCCATATTATTTTATTTGTTTTAAGTATAGTTTGTAATAACTCTACTGTATAAAAATCAGTCTCAAGTATAGATGGTTTAAAACCAATAATGTCCTCCGATAATTTTAGTAAATCATCGGGGACACTATCATAACTATTATTGTTTTCTGTAATCAACTTACGGAAAGTTCTTCAACCATTTCGTTTGGCTGTCCTTGATGACTCTTACATAAGTCAATAGTATCACTAATAACTTTTGTTATTTTATATGGGTCTCCGTTAGATGCTGGTCTTCTATCTTCTAAATAACCGTTCCATGTCTTAGATGTCTCAAGAGGGACTCTAATAGATGCTCCTCTATCAGAGACTCCCCAACTAAATTTAGTTATGTTTTGAGTCTCATGAAGACCTGTCAATCTCAACTCGTTACTTGAACCGTAATCTTCTATGTGCACCAAATGACGAGATTCAAATGATTCAAAGATACTCTCATAATATTCTTTATCCCCATCTTCTCTCATTCTTTTATCTGAGAAATTACAGTGAAGTCCTGAACCGTTCCAATCACCTAATACAGGTTTTGGGTGAAACTCAATATGGTATCCATATTCTTCTGACATTTGTTGTAGAATATATCTAGAGACCCATAAATCGTCACCTGCCTTAATCTTACCCTTACTAAATACTTGATACTCCCACTGACCTAACATAACCTCAGCATTTGTACCTGTAATATCAATTCCCGCCATTAAACAGTTTTCCAAATGTGAGTCGACAAAACCCCTACCACTTACTTGTGATTTACCAACACCACAGTAATATTTTCCTTGTGGTTCTGGAAACCCGTCTTTTGGAAATCCTAATGGTTTTCCATCTTTCATAAGTGTGTATTCCTGTTCAAACCCAAACCAAAGATTCTCATCTTCTGTTGTAATTAATCCTCTAGTATTACTTTCGTGTGGTGTCCCATCAGAGTTCATTACCTCACATAATACTAAGTAGCTATCTAACATACCTTTATTTAAAGGGTTTGGATAAAGTTTAACAGGTTTAAGTACACAATCTGAAAAGTGTCCTTTAGCTTGTTGAGTTGATGAGCCGTCGAATGACCAATCAGGACAGTCAACTAAACCGACTCCGTGAACTTTTTTTCCATTTACTTCATGTGTTGGTGAAGTAATTATTTTTACCTTACTTCTTAAATTTGGCTCCGGTTCATATCCATCAAGCCATATATATTCTAATTTAATTTTCATATGTTTTTTTTAAAAAGTATTAATGTTTACTGATTAAGTCAACTTTTATTTCTTACAATATTTTTTACCTCCTTTAATATATATTGTCCCATAAGGTAAACTCTCAACATTATTTAGTTCTCTACCTCTAACATCATATATTTTACTTTTGTTGATATTATTTAAAATATTCATCTCATTAACATTGACAGTATTATTTGTTTCATTTATGGATTGTCCATCCCAAACCATGTTTACGCAGTTAACAGGACAAACATGTGACAAAGTATTTGGGTAGTCTGAATATATTAGTGCGTAGTGACAAATATCAAAAATTTCATTTTTGTTCACAGTAAAAATAACACTATCGTTTGGGTAAGTGAAACATGTATCAGTAATGTCATAGAAATCATTGTTAACGTTGAAGACAAATGTGGTCGTGTCAGTCGCGTTTTCCATATTTACAGTATTATAACCTTTTAATATTAGTTGGTTATTAATGATTTCATGAGTGATAGATACTTGGGTACACCAAAAAGGTACTTGTGAAAATATTTTGGGTGTGGAGACTAATACTAGTAGGAATGTTAAAATGTTGTTTTTCAATGTATTAAATTTCTACAAATATAAAAAAAGGGATTCGAAAAACCGAATCCCTTTTCATATTTTTTTTATTAAAAACTTAGAAGTTATATCTTAAAGATGCGTTCCAAGTTCTACCAAATCCAAACCACACTGAGTTACGTGTGTCAATACCGTTCCATGTATCTGATGTTTCAGATGCGTGAATATTAGTATTTGACTCTGCAATGTATGTAGTGTCGAATAAGTTATTTACGTTAACCCTAAACGTTGCATTGTTACCTAACAAGTCAAAACGAGTGGTAACACCCAAATCAACTAAATTGTATGATGGTAACTTCAACGCCCCTTGGTTATCGGGTGTGAAGAAGTCAGAACCTGTGATTGAGTAGTCAGCGTAAAGTCCGTCAACATATCTCATACCTAAGTCTACATTCACACCTCTAGTTACTCTGTAGTCAACACCTAAGTTTCCAACAACTTGTGCTGCATCACCAACTTTAGCACCTTCAGTATAAAGAACTCCTGTACCAATCTCTTCTTGATTTTCATCAAACAATGTGGTTTCAAAGTCTTTTGTGTACTTCCAGTCACCCAATGATAACATACCTGTGAGTTTTAAGTTGTTAGTAGGTCTATATGTAGACTCTAACTCGATACCGTTGTGTTGAACGTCAATATCTCTGAACTGTGCAAATCCATCAACTCCTTGAGCGTTAGTCAATGATAGTGCTCTAAATCTGTTACCCCATGTTGTTGCATATGCGTTAACATTAACAGTAAGTTCATCACCTAAGTATCCATAACCTAATTCAAATGAAGTTATCTCCTCATTTTGTAAGTCATCATTAATGTTGTTAGCATAACTTGGGAATACTGCTGAGAAGTTTGGTTGACGTGAGATGAATCCCGCGTTAGCAAATACATTAGACTTTTCATCAATATTATAGTTTGCACCACCCTTAATGTATCCACCACCTAAATTAGCGGTTTCTGAAATTGGGTTGTCTGGTTGGTCAAAGTAGTCTTCTCTTTGGAACGACTGATTTGATAATCCTGCTTGTACCACAGCATTAACTCTTCCATCATCATTATACTCGACAAGACCATTAACACCTGCCCATCCAACATTACCTACGTTATAGTAGTCAATTTTTGGACCGTTAAGACCTGTATTATTGAAAGGACTAGCATTTACAGTTGTGTTAACAAACTGACCTACGCTATTGTCGTTACCTGTTGAGTAGTACGCATCAAATCCCATAAGGTTGTTTACTGTACGATAGTGGTATCCTTTATACTTTCTGAGGTCGATACCTATAGAAGCTCTCCACTTGTCTTTATCGTACTCTAAATTAGAGATAGCACCTACCCAGTCGTGTGAGTTCATAGACGCTCTACGAATCATACCACCACTGTTAACACCTCCTTCATTATATCCATTTGAACCGATGAGTTGTCCGTAAAAAGGACTGTCCATTAAAGTTGAATCTGGAATTGTTCCGTCAGCATCAATACCATAAGTTTGAGCTCCTGATTGATTGTCTGCAACAATAGCATCGAAATCAATTGTACCGTCATCGTTGCGGAATTGAGTTGTACTATCTTCATACATGAACTCATACAAATCTTTTCTATAAGGATGGACATCGTAGTTTCTTCCACGAGGACCTGTTCCTCCACCACGACCAGCAGAACCATAAACCGAAGTATTCAATGTTAACTCTTCGTTGATATCCCAATCCCAGTTAAAGGTTGCAAGTGGTTTGTTATAGAAATTTCTTCTCATAGAGAACTCCTCCCCATTTAAAGTACCTCCATTTGTGTTCCAACGAGCGTTGATACCATCGTCATTCTGTTCTCCAAACGTTTGAAAGTCTCTGATAGAAACCCAAACATCTCTTTGGTGGTGCCATTGACCCGCACCTAAGACAGATAGGTTTAAAGCGTGTTTTGAACCTTCAGGTTGATATCCAACAGCTCCGAAGTATGTCCAACCTTCACCACTGGTGTTGTCAACATATCCGTTACCTGCCCATCTACTCAACAAGAATGATGACGCCCATCCATTCTCATTTTTACCTGTGTTGTAGTTTACACTTGTTTTGGTATAACCATCATTACCAATAGTTTCAGATACAGAACCACCTTGTTCCTTCTCTGCCGCCTTGGTAGAAATAGAAACGGTACCACCAACAGATGGAACCGCCAAACGTGTTGCACCCAATCCTCTTTGGATTTGAATACCTGAAGCAACATCGGTAAGACCTTGCCAATTAGACCAATATACCCATCCGTTTTCCATGTCATTAACAGGTTGACCGTTAATTAGGAATGATGTGTTACGTTGGTCGAAACCCCTAAGAGATATTCTTGAGTCTCCGTAACCACCACCTTGTTTCGTAGCATAGACACCAGGTGTTCTATTCATGATTTCAGGGAATTCTTGGTTTCCGACCTTCAAAGCAATCTCTGATGGACCAATAGTTGATACCGCAACTGGTGTTTCCCTCACTTTCGCAAAGTCAACAACGTTTACGATTACGGATGCTTCATCCAAACCCAACGCCGTAGCGGTTAATGATATGGTACCCATATCTTTTAGTGCTGGTACAGTTATTGTTTCATACCCGATAAAACGTACAACTAAGTTTCCTGTAGCCTCACTGTCGAGAGTGAATTCACCTGATACATTAGTTGATGTTCCTCGTGTGTTACCTTCAAGATAGACATTCGCTCCGATGAGCTCATTACCTGTCTTAGAGTCAACAACTTTACCTGTAATTTGGGAGAATAGGCTCGTAGTTGAGACCATCATTACTCCTAACATAAACAATCGATTAATTAATTTCATTAGTTTTTTTTTAAGTGTTTATTGGTTGTTTATATAATAAAAAACTACCCCCACTCTGAGGGTAGTTCTAAATTCAATTTATGTGGTTTTTTCGGTTTTCGTTTCCGTAAACACGAAGGGGTCTCCTTCCCCGTCATTAATAAATGCGTAACCTCTTTCTATAAAAGCATCCTGTGTAGTACCCACACTGTCATAGAACTCCATCATAGCGTTTTCATATGACTCTTCATCCTCCATATCATCTTCATCAGGATATTCAAAGTCTTCATCTTCGTCCGTGAATATTTGGTTTTTATGAACTAAAGTACCTCCAACTGGGTCGTATGATTCATCTTCATATCTATTTTCTATTGCCACATCAGGGTCTAATTTAACAAGTAGATTATAAAGATGCATCATAAATTCTCTAACTGGATACCATGCAGATGTGACTTTAATTTCATTATCATCTATAGTGTGTTCAAAGTACGCCCATTTAGGACCTATATTTTCGGTTGCCCATGAATTCATGGTTCCTCCCCCTTCACCAAGTTCAGGGTCGCTATAAAATACCTTTGCGAATCCACCGGTATTCGCATAATCTAATCCGTCAAGAGTTTCGATGTATTCATTCATACGCTCTTGTACTTTCTCATTTCCGATAACTCGGATGTTGTTACTTACGTGATTTGCCATATTTGTAATTTTAAACTCACTAAGAATAATCGAACTTAATTATAAGAAAAGTCTTAGTGTGTGGTTTTTTATTATCGCCCTTGTCCGCGATAACTCTTTCTATAATTTTTTGAGTTTTTGTTTTTGGAATTCTTCGTCTTAGAGTGTACTCCAGGACGATTTACTGTGTTTTTGGTTTCGTAACCACCTGCAATTTTTGCCATTTTTTTATTTTAAAAAGTTTTACAACACAAATATATAATAAAATTTTCTAAAAATCAAAATGGTAAATCAAAATCTTCAACAATATTTTCGTAGTCGATTAAATCATATTCAACATCCCATTCTGGTGTCATCCTTTTGACTATACCATCTTCGAAATTAAACGAAGCATTTCTTTGTATTGACTTACCGTTGTTAAATTCTTTACGTAATTTTGTAATTTCAAAGACACCTCTACGATATAATTCAGTAACCCTACTGTCAAGAACACTCATTAATCCCTCGTCCCACTCATCTGTAGACTGGTTGAATTTTTTTCTGTTCTGTACTCTCTCTAAACCAATAGGAGTTATTAGGTATTCCACCGTAATCCTGTCCAATCCAAAAATAGTATCTTTTCTAATTGAAATAATTATATTCTGAGGTTTTTCAATATATGTTCTAACACAATTAGACTGAGTTTTGGATTCCTCATTGTATTGAGTTGAGTTAGTTAATAAAACTGGATAGAATTCAAACTCATCATAAATTATTACTTTATTAATCTCATGTTCAAACTCTTTTCCGTTAAACCTAATTACTTTACCATCTCGGTAATTTTCTAACAATTCAGTAATTCTGTAGTGTTCTTCATTGAATTCATCTCTGTTTGTAAATTTCATCTTAATTTCTTCCCCAAACTTTTTTAATTTAGATATCGTTATTATGTGGTCTATTATTAATGTCCACACCATTTCAGAGTCGTTATTTATTAAATCAACTATTCTCTTCTTATCTAAATTACTCAAAGGCAATGTTTTATTTTTAACAAACGTTTCATGGTTGTAATAACGATGGTACAAAAAGTTATTCTCATCTTTGAAAAATGATTCTCTTATCTTACTGAAGTAGTCCACACCCATACTATGATATACATCAACAAGAGTCTTAAAATCTATATGAGTAGTCTTATTTAATATCTCTCTCACCCTTTTACCTCTTAGACCTGTAATATCCATAAAATAATGTACCACATTACCGTGTTTTAGTAGTTTAGCCTTAGGAGTAGGTATAACCGTATATTGGTTTACGGAATCAGGATATGAAATTCCATTATCTTTTAGGTACATCTTGTACATCTCACCCTCTAAATAATTTGACTTATAGTCAAGTAAAATATTGTTATTCTGAAATATAGAGTAGGAAAAAATTCTTAAAGCTTCGTTTGCAATTTCATCACCTAAAGTAAGTGTTTTGTATTGTGTAGAAATTAAACTCTGCCAATTGTTATTATTTTGCGAAATAATGTGATTAACATTTCTTCTTATTGCAAGTTTAACTTCAGTTAAAAATGGAAGGTAAAATGTATTACAACGAACCTTCTTTCTCTTAACTTTCTTACGAGTTGTCTCTATTGTACCGTGATAAAAGTTTTTAGTCACATAGTTGTACGTAACATATCTGTGTGTCTTTAAAACTGAAAAATATTGTTTACCAACTCTTCTTCTTCTAACCGTATATGACCATCTAATACTAATCTTATTACCATCTCTTACGACTTTTATTTTACACTGTGTTATATTAAGTTCTTTAGTCTTATCCGCGTAAAATTTCTTTACCTCATCGTTTTCTATATATTGGGTGTTATCCGTATAAAATTTCCCTTCAGGGTTTTTACCCATTTTTTTAACTATTTCTCCACTATTTACAGGACAGAAATCTTTATATTTAATCATTTGATTACATTGGTAATCCCTTTCATAAAGTATGATATCGCTCATTATTAGTTTAAATATATTGTACCGAATTTGGTTTTCATTACTGGTGATATTAGACTCTCCTCTATCTTATCTTCAGTATTTAACTCGACTAAAATTTCCAACATTTGTTTTTGGGTAAGTTGGATATCCTCTCCTTTTTCATAATTACTAAGCGCCATTTTCTCCATCTCAATAAAGAATTTATCTGGGTTAGTGTTACCAATTAATACTACTAACTCTTTCGGATTTTCATCAAAAAATGTCTTTATTTGAGATATATAAATTTGCACGTCTATATTCATAAAAATGTCTATAAAAGAAAAATAACCACTTTTGTGGTTATTTTCAAGTTTTATTTAAAGATATGTAATCCCTTTTTCTTTTCAATATCTTCAGGGATTTTAACGTTTGGACTATTCTTTAAATTAATTACTTGAAGATTGTTCAAGTTTTTAACTTCATCGGGTAAATTACTCAAGTTAGGATTGTTTGGTAGTGACAAAAATACCAAGTCATTAAGTTCACCGATTTCTTTCGGTAGTTTACTTACGATACCTTCCAAATGAAGAGCATTTAGATTTTTAAACCTACCTATTGATTTTGGAAGTTCTACCGACAAATCATTATTGTCATTATCACCACTATATCTACTGTTTGATTTAACAAAATCGAGTCTTTCCAAATTATCGGGTAGATTATCAAAGAACTCATCAAACCCATAAAGAGCGATAAACTTAGATGCCGAGTCTCTTGGGTATTCAACCGAAACTGAAGTTCCCTCAGTACCTGTCAATCCTTTCATGAACTCAGGTTTAAATACTTCTTTAAGTTCAGGATTTTTAGTTAAGAAATCAACTAAGTTAATCTGACGGTCATCAGGGTCCATGTATTGATTACTTGGGAAATGGAACTGATATCTAAGAGCCGGTAAACCTGACTGTTCACCTGTAGTTCTGTCATCACTTCTAAATGGTTTAGGTTCATTAGGTATAACCACATACAAAGGACCGTCTTTAATATAATTGTTAAACCATCTCAAACCAGGTGCTGATGTACACCACCCTGTTTCACCTTTACCTGAACGCATCATATTTCCACCGTAGAAACATGCCGCGTCTCTTCCTAATTCTCCTTGGTCTTCAATTTTAGCAACCGTCCACTCAGGACCTCTGTGAATAATTTCACCCCCAGGATGTTCATATGTTGTCGCTGCCGCCTTTTTTTCGTCCTTAGTTGCCTTAGTCTTATCTAAACTAAAGTCGGCAGTTATATCCATAAGGCTATCGATACTATGTTTGTTTATATCTCTTTTTTCTTGCTCAATTTGACTTTTAAACCTATCAAATTTCTGAAGGTCTTCGGTTGTTTTAAACAAATCCTCAAAGAATAGTCTTTGTAGTTCGGTCATCTCCTCTTTAAACTGTGGAGTACCATAATCTGAGTCAGGTTCTAATTTCAAAAATTGTTTAATTAACCACGGACTGTAAGTACCAGCCTTTTTAATCTTATCACCATCTCTACGAGTAGTGGGGTCGGCTAAAATAATAGTATCTAACTGCTCAGGTTTCATTCTAGCAGGTTTTACCTTTTCACCTTTCTTTTTAGGTTCGGTGTAAGTCTTTTTCAAGATTTCATAACGACCCTGTTCAATAATGAGTCCTTTAAGTAGTCCACTAAATTTCATCTCTTTCTTTTTCATATAAATATGTTCTAAGTGTAAAAGATTACAGATTGTAGTTCAAAATAAGTAGTTCTGTTCCTTTGTTCTGAGTCTTACCTTTACTAGCCGCTGCCGCCTTTACGAATTGTTTCTCTTCCCAAAGATACTGATTTTTTGGAAACCATTCACTCAAAAGTTCAAATTCATAGTAAGAAAGTGAAAATTTCCCTCTCATCTTTGTGAGTATATTCGCTAATCTTTCGTGGTCGTTTCTATCGAAATCGTGATTGGAGTAGTAGTTCTCAGTTTTCCAATATGGTGGGTCCAAATAAAAGTAGGAGTTATCTCCATCGTACTTGTTGATAAGTTCCTCAAAGTCCATATTCTCAAATACATTAATTTTATCGAACTTAGTTAACCACTTGTCATTCTTCAACTTATCTCTAAACGTCAGATACTTTGACTTATACTTCCCCTTCAAATCTATATAGTTTGATGACTCTGGTTTACTACCGCTAAATACCTGTGTAAGAATGTATGCGTACTTAGCCGCAACATCATAATCGGGGTAGTTGATTTCAAAATCGTCTGCAAATATCTCATCCTGAAACTCTTTGAATAGGTCTTTATATTCTGTGGGTGTGTTCTCCACCCCTCGTTGTTGACAAGGGATAGACTCAACAGATTTAAGAAGTTCTGTAGGGTTCTGTACACACATAAAGAGATTGTAGTTCAACGGATTGAAATCGTTATAAACGATATTCTTTAGATTTGGGTACTCATCCAAATCCATGTTATAGTAACACCAAAACATTCCTCCGAACGGTTCGACGTATGTCTCCATATCTTTTGGGTAATGTGGTACAATCCATTTACCTATTTTACTTTTTCCTCCGATGTAACTAAGCATATTTTTCGATTTACCACAAATATAGTGAAGAAAATTTAAAAAGAAAATTAAAATTCATACTTTAGGTTAATCGATAGTCCAACACCAGTTCTAAAACTGTTTGTGATAACTTTACCAATATCAGAGTTTTGCTCTAAAACATAATCAGTATTAAATATATTGTTCAACCTAATTGATGATGTGAGGTTATCTTTTCTATAATTGTATACAATATTCATAAAGTGTTGTTGTCTTTGGTATATATCTCCCAATCCAAACACTCCGACTGAATTTAATTTCTTACCTACAAAATTGTAAGTCACTCCTAAGTTACTATTATCTTTAACATCATAAAAGATATCGAAATTAGATAGTATGGGTGAAGACCCTTGTAAAGGTCTGTTTAAATTTGTAACAACAACAGAACTAGGTCCTTCATCATTAATAGTTATATTTGACCATAGTATTGATAAATTATAATCAAAATTAAACTTATTTATCTTCTTCCTAAAATCAATCTCACCCCCAAATACTGTTGATGATTTACTGTTCTGATATGTCTCAAGTCTACCGCTAGCCGTTGCTACATTTACACGTTCGATAGGGTTTAAAATAATTTTATTGTATAGGTTGAATGATATTAGTTCTCCTATTTTTGGGTAAACTTCATATGATACGTCTGTATTGTAAATCTGTGTGTTTATAAGATTAGGATTACCCTGTATTTTACTACCCGCAAATACTTCAGTGTATATAAATGGTGTCAATTCTCTGAATCTTGGTCTAACAGTGGTAATAGAATTATTAAACCTTAACTGTTTTGTCTCATTTAATTTATACTTCACATTAAGGTATGGAAGTAATTCAATATTGTTTAAAATATGATTTCTAGTTAATGAAGGTATTAGTTGGTCTTGATAAGTTAATGTTTGATAAACGTATTCTGTTCTTAACCCAGTACCAACGTTTAGTTTATCACTAACATACTCCCCTTTGATGAATCCTCCATTAACAAACGTACTACCCTTAACATAAGATGAAGGATTGTTTACAATGTATTGTATAACATTATCATCAGTGAAATAATTGTATGGATTTGTTGGGTCTATACTTTCATATTGCTCATTAACCATTGAAAAGTCGTAATACTCTTGTTCATAGTCGAAAGTATTATCCATTAACATAAAAGAGTATCCTCCAAACAATCTTATCTTGTCAATATCCTTACTTAACGATGCAGTAAAGTTGTATCTATTTTCATGGTTTGTATTCGAGAATATATGATTGTCTAATCTGTCAATATTATTTAGTGTGTAGTCCCCGTCATATAAATAAACAAACTGTTCTCTCTTATTCTCACCACTTCTTACCATAGAAAATCCACCGATTAAATCTAAATCAAATGATTCACCATAGTAGTTAAATTCTATTTGGTCAACTAAGAGATTGTGTATTGTTGGTGTTCTTCTAGTTGTATATAACTCCGTTTCATAATCAAAGTGATTACCAACTGTAGTTCTATCTGATAAATTGTTTTGAGATATTAAGAATGTGGTATTACGTAACCTGAAGTTCTCGTCTTCATATGATACAACACCAACACCATTTTTTGTTATTGTCGTTTGGTCATCGTTAAAATTGTAGTCTAAGATGTAGTTACCTTGTTTATTAACTAAGCTTATATTACCGTAAGTATACTGATTGTTTATTCCGCTACCGACTGAAATAAGATACCCTATCTTATTTTTTCTACCGCCCATAATAAATGATAGACGACTTATGGGTCTGTTAGTTTGACTGTTAAAGGTGTAACCGAAAGAAACTTTGGTTAATTCTTTAATGTCTGAACTTCCGATATCTATCTGTGCACCTCCTAGATTACTCCACTGTTCAGATGAATAAGTCTTTTTTACTTTTATATTATCTAACAAAGCTGTAGGTAATAGAGATAAATCTATGTTTTTTCTATCTGCGTTATTAGAAGGTAATGGTAACCCGTTGAGTGTAACCTGATTATACCTATCATCAAGTCCCCTGATGTTTAGTCTATCATTATCAAAGGTTACTCCTCCAACCTTTTTTAACCCGTCTTGTGCATTTGATATTCCTTTTTTATTTAGTTCTTTAGAACCTACAGAAGATTCAACTTCCATACCCTCTTTCTTGTCTAAAATTAATATCGTCTCATTGTTTCTACTCACCCTTGTTACAACTTCAGCAACATCTATAACCTCAGTTTTATAACTCATAGTAATATTCAACTCACCACCTTCACTAACTAACGTAATGTTATCATAACCAATAAATGAAAACATCACACTGTCCATACCATTCGCTAAATCAAGTCTATACTCACCGTCAAAATCTGTAGTAGTACCTACAGTCTCACCTATTAACGTTACGGCAACAAAAGGTAACGGAATATTATTTTCATCCGTTACCTTTCCAAAAACTGTTTGTCCTTTTAAACCACCACCGATTAAAAGAAACAAAATAAATAATAAACTTCTCATTATCTTACCCATCCTTCAGTCCAGTAATCACCTGAACCGATAGTGTTATCGATATAAAACCATTCATCCTCTAATGTATCAGTTAAACCGATAAATAACTCACAATCTTTATAATCGGTTCCGTTACCTTCAACCAATGAATTAGCAACAAATAACTCACCATTTTCTACATTTTGTAAGGTAACCTCATCAGAAACTCTTATACCGTATTTTGGGAAACCAGTAACGTATGTGTTAAATATTTTACCCTTAGTTCCCTCTCTTAGTCTCATACCTGTATTTAATCCATCACCATCATCTACACCAATCAAAGTTAGATTAGATAGAGTTGGGTTTGAGTATGGCTCTAATAAGTTGTCGTCTCCGTTATTATCAGCTTCAATACCTCTATCACCTCCGTCAGGGCCTTGTTGTACCAACCAATACTGTCCCTTACCTCTCCAACCTTGTGTCCAATCGAAAGAGTCATCTTGATTATGTGTTGATACAGCATATCTAACGTTTACAGTACCACCAAAGAATTCAATACCATCATCAGAACCTTTATAAGTTTGTATGTATTCTATGATAGTACTATCACCAACACCATTAAATGAGAATCCATTTAATTCGTTATCAGTACCAAGTACCTTACCCGCATATTCAACTCTAACATAACGTAAGATTCCTGAGTCATCGTTATCATTATCACCACCGTAGATACCGGTACCTCCTTCTCCTTCAGCATTGAATCCTGTGTTTATAGTTGCGTATCCATTTACAATTATACCTCCCCAATCACCATAACTTGGGTTGTCGGTCAGAGGTGTAAATACTATTGGGTTTGTACTTTCTCCTTGTATAAACATTTCTCCTCCTTGTTTAATGGAAAGGAAGGTGGTAACTTCTGTGTCCGCGTAAACGGTACCCCCTTCATTGATTGATAATCTCGCATTTTCGTCAACAAAGACTCCACCTGAAAGTAACCATTTTTCATTTAAATCTAAACTAAGATTCTCATTAATAATACCTTCAAGTTTCTTGTAATCTTCTCCGTTAACGTTAACGTCAGTTATGACATAAGTCTGTGTGTTTGGTTCAACGGGCTCCGGTCTACATGAAAATAAAATTGTAGATAGGATAATTGGTGTAAGTAGTTTTTTCATTTCTATTAAATCTATTCATATATAGTTTTACGGAAATTAAACTACTATGAAACACCAATAATTAACATACAGGTAACATGAATTTACTTATGTTAAAAAAGTGTTATATATTATTTTATAATAAACCATTAAAACAACCATTATGAAGTATATTTTTACAATGTTAGGTATTGCGTTATTATTGACTGGTTGTTCTAATTTAGAATCCACTACAAGTCTTAGTGGTCAATCTAAACAAATTACTGTTTTTACCTCAGATGGTATCGTTTATGTTAACGATGGGTTCTGATTACTTATAACAATTCTTATAAGGTCTACATGACGCTTTTTGAGAAAACCCCATGTCTTTACATGAGGTTTTTTCACAATAAGATTTACTCATCTTACGAGTTCCCTTATCATTACTTTGTTCTTTCTCCTCTAAGTAGGATTTAATAACACGTTTAATAATACTATTCATCAAAATATAAATATAATGGAAGAAAAAAACGAAGAGTGTGAAACCTGTAAAAAAGGACTTAACTTGGGACAAAAAACAATGGTTGGTTTATCAGTTTATTTACTAATAACCTCGATTTATGGTAGTGTAAAATTATTTCAATATATAATAGATTTATTTTAAAGAATCTATTATTTCTTGTTTAGTGTCATCATCCATTTCTTGGTTGGTGACATTTATTTTTATGTAGAAGTCCCCTCTGTGGGTCTCAAACTTATATCCTTTACCTCTTAACCTGAGAGGTTTTATTAATTCTGTATTTAATGGTATTGTAAGGTTTAAATCTCCGTCAGGATGTGGTAGTAAAATTGGTTTATTTAATAATAAATCTGATAAAGTTACTTTTTTAGTGAAAATAAGGTCATGATTAATTTTTTCAAACCCCTCATGACTTATAACTTCAACTTGTAGTATTAAATCCCCATATCCTATATTAGGTGTAAAATCACCTTTACCACGGATTCTTAAGTGGTCACCATTATTAATATTTTTAGGGATATCCACACCAATTTGTTCCATGTTATGTTTAAAACCAACACCACCACAGTTAAAACATGGGTCAATCATCATGTGACCAGTGCCATTACATTTAACACATGGGGTATCTACAACTTGCGTAAAGAATGATGACCCGATTTTCTGTCTAATATTACCACTACCCTTGCAAGTTTGACAAACATTTTTTTTACCTCCACTACCCGCACATGGTTTACATGTCGTATTGTTTTGAAAAGTCACTGTTTTATTAATTCCGAAATAAGACTCAGTAGGGGTTACCTGAACTTTTATTACTTTATCCTTTGCTTTTGGTTTTCTTCTTTTTTGGTTGAACCCGTGGAATAGGTCTTCGAACGGGTTACCTCCATTACCGAAAGGATTTGGGTTATCGTATTTCTTTCTTTTTTTATCGTCACTTAATATGTTATATGCCTCAGCTACTTGTTTAAACCTCTCACCTCCATCAGGATTTACATCAGGATGAAACTTTTTTGATAAACTCCTATAAGCCTTCTTGATTTCATCTTTTGTTGATTTTTTATCAACACCTAATATCTTATAGTAGTCTTTCATATTATGGAAAATTATACAATCGTTTTATTCAAGAATAAGAAAAAGAAAAAAATTATCAAAGGTTATGTTACTGAGAAAAACGCAAATATTAAGTTTGACTCACTAATAAAGACTAACGATGTCCCTTTTGAGGTGGTTTATGAGAATTCTGAGAGGTCAAAATATGAAATAGGTCTACTAAGTCGTAAAGACGATTATCAAGTACCTTTATTTAAATCTGATGACATAGGTCGTAATAACTCTGTATTCATCTCTGGTGATTCTGATTATGTAATTAAGCGTATTGAGGACTATAAGATAGAAGAACTGATTTATGATTGGCAAACTGAGGATAGGATTACATTTAACCATCTTTTGTCAAAATATTTACCTAAAAAAAATATTAAGGTAGTTTCTAAATTACACAATAAGATTATAGTTCAAACAGACGATGATTTTAAATTATTTAGTCTTAAAAACGAAGAAGACTCAGAACGTTTACTTCAAACGCTTGAGTCTTACTTTTTTAAATCCGGTCGTTCGGATTCTTTATTTGTTAGAGATGAAAGTACAGTTAATAGAAAGTGGTTGTATAATGTTTTGGAAAAAAATGGGTTTGATAGGAAAAAACTTTACCGTCAAAAGACTACTTTTTCAAAACGAACTTATAACTGACCTTACCGAAGTTGATATAGAACTTATCTGAGTTCCAGTCAATTTCTCTAAAATTTCTAAGTACGGTATTGTATTTATCTTTCTCTAACTTAACTCTAACTTCAATTACTTCATCACCAAAAAAATCTTCATTAGACTCAATTTGTTCCGCAACTTCAGCAAGTAATTTTAATTTATCCCTAAAGTTTTCTTTATTCTCTCCCATATTGAGTAATCTTTTTCAGTGTGAATTGTGTTGTTTATTTCTATCTCATTAGAGTTAAGTATCTCTGAAATAAGACTTTCTTTATACCGTTTGAGTTTCTTCTGGTTTTTCTTCCTCTCTAAATTCAACTTCTCCACCTCCCTCTGTACTTTCCTGTCCATTTTCTTCAGTTTTTGTTGTCATTAATGAGAACTCATCTAAATCAAATTTAAGTCCTTTTAAGTTATCTAATTTTTGTTTTTCAAAAATATTCTTTAACTCTTGTACCTTGTCTTTGAATAACTTCTCTTTTTCCTCCCTCTCTAAATTTGTTTCAATAATAGTGTTAATAACTCCCTCAACTTTATCAATTGATTCTTCATCGAAATTAGTCACAAAAGAAATTATTAATTTATCTGGTTCTTGTGTGTTCTCATTTCTAATAACCTCAACATCTTTTGTTTGTTTTTTAGTGATAGACCAGTATTTTGAGAAAGCCATATCAAAACTTATATAGTCTTTAATTACTCGAACAGATTTTAAGTATTCTCCTGTTGATTTGATAAATTTGAAGTACGTCATGTAATATTAATAATGATTAAAGTTAATAAGAAAGAAGAACATATTCCGTAGTATATTAGAGCACCCCTTTCTAAATCAAATGGTTTAGGTGGTGTAGAAAGGAGTGCTCTAAAAAATCTAAATATTAGATTTAATATAGACAGTAGTGCAAATACTGATATAAACGTTACGATATGTTGTGTCCACTCAATCAAAATTATCCCTTGTTTCTTTCTTCAAGAATTTCTTTTCTCAAATCTTGTAGAAGATTTTTTAATTCCTGCGCTTGTTTTCTCGCTCTTGTACCTGCGGATTTATTACCTGCGTAGAATTTTCCTGTGTCTACAGACAAGGTCTCAACCATTGTCTTAATTTGTTCTAATGTTTCCATTGTTATAAAGTTTTATTTTATTTATTTTTTTAAAAAACTAATTTTTTTACTCTTATAGTAAATAGATAAGAGATTTTTTCATATTTGTAAAGACCTTTCGAGAGTTTTATACACATCAGTAAACATTTCTAAGTCTGATTTACTAGTGGGTCTCTTTCTATTGAAGAGTTGTTTCATGAAGTCGTCTAACGCTTCTCTCATTAACTCATCTTCTTGGTTATAAAATACTTCAAAAAAGAATTCTTTGAAGTATTCGTAATCATTTTCTGAGAACTTAAAGTTTATATTTTCTTTTCCGAAGTTCTCGATTGTTTTTTCCCAGCACCATTTGTAATGTTTTAATTTATCTTCTTCTGTCATACCTATTCTTGTTTCATTAGAATCGTGATGACTATTACCTAAGTAAGTAGACCTAATTAGATAATAGAAAGAGAAACAGTAGTCTTTAAATAAGTAAGTAAGTTCAGGAATAATATTATGCGTCATATTCCATATTTGTACATCTTCTTTGTTCATTGGTTCTGAAAGCCATTTAAAGAATCGGTCCGGGTTATATTTACTCATAAAAGTAATATAACACGGACCAATAAAAAATGAATATTATGTAAGGATTATTGAGTCTTAAAATTATGAGAGATTATTTTCTTCATTCTATCTAAGTCCTCATTAATCATAGTTTGTTTTTTATCCTCTTTTGATTCACCTAAATCCATAATATCTGAATGGGTTTTGTCACCCGCCATATCATATACTGGTTGTGGTGCCTTTTCGTAGGACTGTTTTTTAAGTTTAGCTAAAATATTTTTATCCATTCTATCTTTAACTTTTTTATTCACATCTGTTGCAACTGCATTTGCATATTCTTCACTATTACCTGTTTCGGAAGAGCCTAAAATGTTTTTATCTAACCATTCCTCATCTGGTTTAATCTGGTCGTATTCTAAATTTTCCATCCCACCTGAACGTGCTATTTGGTCGATATACTCTTCAACACTATCGGATGGTGTATATGCCATTTTTTCCATTTCACCTAACTCTCCATTACCCTTAGGGAATGTTGTAGGGTTTGTTTCAAACGGACCTTCAGAACCATCTTTTAAGTATTCCTTAAACTTCTTCATAAGGTCTTTGTGATACTCTTTAGTTTCTTTTTCTGATGTCTTCATTGCCTTATTCTGTGAAGTCACTCCATCAATTTTACCACCACCTGAAATCTTTTGTTCTTCAATAATCTTTTCGATGAGGTCAATCATCTCCTCTTCACTTAACTGTACCGATTCTTTTTTGACTTCTTTTTCTTTTTTCTTATCACTATTAACGTCTTTCTCTAATTTCTCAATTTGGTCCTCGTCATCCTTAACTGAGTCGTCTTTCACATCACCGACGATTCTCTCCGCTGTATCCATATCCATTTCAACAGGATGTTTATCACCACCAAATTCGAATTCTTTTTTACCGTCAACTTTAGCTAATGCTGCAACATAATTAAATGAGTCTTCACCTAATTCTTCCTCTCCCATTTCTTCTCTTTGTTTTTCAATGTTAGAGTAAACACCGATTACCTCAGAGTCTCTACCATCAAATTTATTTCTCTCCTCTCTTCTATTCTTAGCAATTTCATAGAACTCTCCCATCTCATCAATTTCTTCTGAGACTGATTCTGTAATCTGTTTGGCTTTTTTAGTGACTTCTTCAGATAGTACTTTATCTACTATCCCATCAATCATATTTTCAATTTCTTTATTCATATCGGTACTTTTATAATAAATATTAGTGTTTTCCAAAATAACACCTTTTATGTAATCTTGATTTAATTTATGTCTCGATGATATATTTTTTATCGCTTCATTTACTAAATTATTTTCAAAAAACTCTAAGGCTTTAATATCTCCTTGATTACAATAAGGAAACGTTTTACATTTGTTTTTTATTTTAACGAACTTACCTCCTTTTCCACCATACTTTGGGAAATTCTTGTCTTTTACAGACCTTAATTCCTTCTCTACAGTGTCAGGGTTAGAAAGTTTTAATGGGTCTTTCTTTGGTCCCCCAAATGGTGCGTCGTAAACACCTGCAGATGCTGAGGTAGTCGCCTCTTTAGCTTCTTCCTTATGTGGTTTAGATTCCATATCTTCTAATTTATCATAATAATGTAAATCTTCATATATATGGTCCATAGCAATTTCAGTCGCAATAGATATATCAGAAGTGTGTTCCATTTCTACATTAACACCTTTTTCCATCTGATTAATTAAAGTTTCTATATCAGTATCTTGATGTTTTGCTAAATCTTTTAATGTCATTCCATCCGCCAACCCTCCTGGTATCTCGTCTTCATTTACAGGTCCGCCCTCAGGTTGTGTTGTTAATTTAGTTTCAGTATCTGGTTGAAACAGGTTGTTCTTTTTTACCTCACCAAATAATGGTGCTGAATACCCTCCTGATGAACCTGCACCTGTGGCTTCTTTAGACTCCTCCTTTTCTACTTCCTCAAAAAATTCTTCATAGTCTTGCTCAGTAACTTCTTTCTGAGCTTGGTTTAATGATAACATTAGACTACCTACATCATCGCCCCCTTTAAATTTAGGTATTTCACTTTTAAAGGCAGTAGACAAACCTTTGTTAAACTCACTACTTACACTCATTATCTTACATTTTTAAGTGATGGTTCCCAAAAACTTCTTCTGGTCCACATTATTTTATAAAATTCTTTCATGACTTTAGTTACAATTTCATTAACGTCTTTTTGAATTTTTCCTCTTCTTATTTCATCTCTTATCTTGTCAGTTATCTTATTTTCAAACTGTTTTAAGGTATTGGAGTCTAAAAAGCCTCTAACTTCGTTCCTAACAATAGTCTCGATTTGTTGTATGTCCGTATTACTTAAAGCCATTTTCTATTATAAATATCACTCATTCATTATTTTCCAATGCACACTACCACCTAAAGAAAATTTATTATTATTATCAGTTCCAATACCTAATAAAAATGTATTACCTTTTTTATTTCTCATCACCCCTTCCAAACCCATCCATGTAAAATTATCCATTGTGGTTCGAGTCCCCAATCCTACATAAAATTCTCTCTCGTTGGTTTTTTCTATTATACTTACCGTTTTATTGGGTATACTAATTTGAATGGTGGGTTTTCGATATATAATCTCGTTTCTAAAAATAGTGTCTTTTATAGTTACAAACCCTATCGTATCTATCATTATGGTGTCTACATAAACGAACTTATTTAGATACTCCGCAACAATAGATGTCGTATCCACTTCAATTACTCTTTCTACCTTTATTGTGTCTTTAACCACTTTAGTACGCCACTTAGGTATTATTTTTTGTTCTATTACCTTAACTGTATCTATTTTTACTACTGTTTTAGTAACTATTTTAGGTTCCGTAATTGGTGTATCGACCTTATCACCAGAGCATTTACTTAACAATATTATGATAATCACTAATATTGTGATTACTGTACTCTTAAATCTTTCTAATAAAGTTTTTTTATTGTTAGATTTCATGTGTTGGGTTAGTTTTCTTCCTTTGCGCAAGAACCTTAGCCCACTTTGATTTAAATTTATCGTAGAAGGAAGTAAGTTTATTAATTAACTCAACTAAGTCACTATCTAATTGTATCATATCTCCGTTAATATATACTCCGTTTTTTTCTCCTATTGAAAAATAAAACTCAACATCTTCATCTATAACCCTTCCTGACCAATCAACATTTTCACTATATAAATTTAAGACTCCAAAATCAGATAAGTCTGAAACTTCATTTACAAAATCATCCATAGTTTCTTGAAAAGACATCTTTTCATCTGTCGATAATTCTAGGTCTTGCTTATCTTTACCATGTAATGTTATTACACCTCCAGATACTCTGTAAGATTTACTCTTATCTTCCTGTGGTTCTGTATCAAACTCTATCTCCTCTTCACTATCAACTGCTAGATTATCAGGTTTGATATCCATTTCTTTTAATAAACCTTTTTTAATTAAAGTTTTTCTTGATTCATTTACTTCATCACTATGAAGCATACTTCTACTACTTTTTAGTAGTTTTTTTATTTCGTCATATTGATTACTCATGGTTTTCTTTTTCTATAAATATATCAAAATCAAAAGCAGGATTTAAATCGGTATAATCTACATCACAATTACTTCTACTTATTATACCACTATACTTTTCAACCTTATCTACTTTTACATTATGTCCTATACTTTGTTTTGGTATATCATACTCATCACACACCATATTTACTAAATTAATTAAACTTATTCTTTGTTCTTTGGTGTATGGTTGCCAGAAATAATATCCTCTCCACTTTCTTTCATATATTTCTCCATTGAACTCATTACCTATCCAATTAACGTAGTTGTTTTTTAATGGGTTTTTTCTCATCCACCCTAAATTTTCTAACGTAATTATAATTGAATTTTTATTATGATATAAACTATCTAAGTAGTCTCCATATGTGTTAGTAGGGATAATGTTATATATCTTACCCTCTCTATCTATGATGAAATGTGGTAATTTTTTATTATCTCCATTATATCTGTACTTTAATGATGAGACATAATCAACTACGTTTCTAGATGTGTGTGTAAGTACAATTTGTTTTTTGCGTTTAAACCTACCTCTTGGTTTAAACCCACTAATAGTATTAATTAGAGTCATCCCTTTTTTTGTAAACTAATCTTTTATTATTTTTTTGTTTTTCTATGATAACAGGTTCTATAATATCTGTATCATCTATGATTGGTTCTTCTTCCTCCTCTTCTATAATTATTTCTTCTTTTTTACCATGTAAAGTTACATCACCGTATGTATTTTCAACTTCAAAAAAATTAGATGGTTTTAACTCTTCTGACTTAATTATTTCTTTTTTTAATTCATTTTCTTTAATAGTAGGTTTTTTATCTTCAAAGTCATTACTAATTTTATTTTTTGAATTTAAACTAAACATAAAATTAGCAGCAATAACTAAAGAAATCGCTAATGGGTCAAATACAAAAATTATTATTAATAATAAATAATTAATTATTTCGTCCATCGGTTTTCCAGTGAGCCCGCTTATGTATTTTAATGGTCCTAATTCACTTCCAACTTCACTACCTGTACTTATTTCCACAATTTCAGTCTCATATTCAAATAGTTGTTCGTTGAGTATGTCGACTTTATTATTAACTTCTGTTTGTCTCTCTATTGCTTGGTCTAGTTGTTTTTCTAACGACTTTCGGGTTGATGAGGATGTTGTTGTTATAATTTCACCTGTTTCTCTATCTCGATACTGTATTTTATTATTAGAAAGACCTTCTCTTAAGTCTGCAACTGCAGTATTAATTGATGATTTCTCATCGTTATATATTTCTAACTGTCCTTGTATATTATCTCTTTTTACCTCTATTAACGATATTTGTGAGTCCACATTACCAGCTAAAGATGCTGTTTCTTGGTAAGCTGCAGATAAAAATCCATATATACCCATAGATGTTATACCTACAAGTACAATCACCGCAACTGTTAAGTAAAATTTAAGTATTTTATTTAATTGGTCCCAATATTGATACAATAAAGACGCAATAACTAATTTGGCAATCTCTAACGATGATGCCATAATAAACACTTCAAAACTAGCACCTGCAAACAGTTTACTCAGTCCTGTAACCGAGTAAAATGCTGCAGATAAACTAACTGACAAGGCCGAAAGTGCAACTATAAATGGGAATATAAGTTTTTTTAATTCACTAAAAAATTTCATTTAATTATTTTTGATACCTATAAATAGATAATGGTATCATAAATAATCAAAAAGTGAACCGCTCTCGTTTCTTAGTTTTCTTAATGCCTTCTCCTTAATCTGTCTGACACGTTCCTTAGTTAATCCAAAATCATTACCGATTTCTTCAAGCGTTTTAGGTGTACCTGTCATTCCATAATAATCTTTAACAATTACTTTTTCTCTTTCGTCTAAGGTAGACATAATAGTCATAAGTCTTCCTTTAAGTGCGGTACCATCATTAAAACTTGCATCAGGTCTCTCAGAATTTTCGTTTTCAATTAGGTCTATAAGAGTATCTCCCTCATCATTTATATGATTATCTAATCCTGTCGTTTTAGGTAATGAAGTGAATTTACTACTTAGGTCTCCACCTGTTTTTTGAATCTCTTTCTTTGCTTTGTGAAGGTCCTGAACGACATTCACAGGTAGTCGGATTGTTCTTGAATTTTCGTTAAGAGATTGAAGGATTGATTGTTTAATCCACCAAACAGCATAAGAAATAAACCTTAAGTTTTTAGACCAATCAAAATTCTTAATAGCCTTCATAAGTCCATAATTACCTTCTGCTATTAAATCACTAAGGTCAAGTCCTTGATTTTGGTATTGTTTAGCTACTGTGATTACAAATCGAAGGTTACCCTGTAGTAGCTCTTGGTAGACTTCATCTTTTTCTCTTTCTGTACACTCGTCAGATTGAATGATTTTAGCTAACTCCTTTTCTCGTTCAGGAGTCATCACTTTAATCTTACGAATGTCTTTGAGATACATTTGAATCTCGTCTTGATTAATAGGATTAGTAGATACTAAATTAGTTTTTCGCATATTCATCTAAAATTTGTTTTTCAAAGTTGGTTAGTGAATCGATTCCCATTTCTTGAATTTTTTCCAAGATTTCGTCGATTGTAGGTTTTGGTTCTTTATTATTTACTTGAGTCATTATATTTTCAAACATCTTGTCCATATCTTCTTCTGAAAGAATGTCGTTGGGTAGTAATGTAGATGCAATATTAAAGATAAAATTATCCATAATATTAGACTCATTTTTTTTAGTTTTGGTTGTCTCTTCAAACTTCTGATTCTCCTCGTTTAAATCAAATAGATTTAACTTCATCTCAGGTGGCATATGAGCATACATTGCGTTAGGTGTTTCAATTAGAAAATATTGGTCAACTACCTTTTCTAAAACAATATGGATGTGGTCTCTTAGTTCGTAAAAACTAAAATCACTATTAAAGTTTACTACTATACCGAAATCCCCATAATTATATTTCAAATATGTTTCAGGGTTAGAAAATGCGGATAGTTGTATGGCGATTAGTTCAACTATTTTATCTTTATCCTTGTAATCTCCGTATATGAAAATCATATACTGTTTTGATTCTTGTGATGTGTCCATAAGTACTTTATCTTATATTAATATTTATCGTAAAGTTAATTTTTTAAAGTTTAATTTCAAAACGATTTTTCATCCTCTCAATAGATTCTGAAGGAACTCCATGAATGTTATTACCACCATGTCGATTTTCAACAATCAAAGAGAACACCGAATAACCATTTTCTTCGGCCATATCTACATATGGTCTCATCTCCCACTCTTGTGTCGATGTGTTAGATAAAATAATTCGTTCAACATTTTCAGTCATCAACTCTTCAACCATAGACTGACACCACTTATGTGCATCAGGTAGTTTTGAAGGGTCGAAATTGTATTCACCGTCATCGTTAGTGAAGTATGTGTCCGCCTCAAGATTATAACCACCTAAAGATTCTGCGAGGGTGGACTTACCACTACCGGGAAGTCCTCGAAGGATATAAAGTTCTTTTTTCATTACGCAAATTTTACTTCAGTATTAACAACTTTAACCACATTCACAACACTATCGTTATTAATCATCTCAATAACACGGTAAGTGAACCCTTCTTTGGTTTCACCCGGTAGATTCTCTACCGGAAGTTTATTACCTTTACGGTATCCAACCTGCATGTTACTCAACGCAAATGCAGTACCACTACTACTATGACCTCCATAAAAGCTATACTTAATGCTACCATCAACCAAGTTACACACAAGTGTTTTCTTGTTCTTCATACCATCTTCAAGATGGAAATGGAATATTTTTTCTGACATGTTTATTTTGTTTGTGGTACAAATATAGGTCTAAAGTTTTAACTCACCAAAAAAGTATCACTAATAGAACGATTTTCAGTTAGACAATGAAGAGTGTTAGCGAATAATTCATGGGTTGGTATTACTTTTATCTTACCTGTGTTCTTGTAGTATACCTCGTTTTCGTTTAATGGTATTGTATCTGTAACCACAAGTTCTGTTAAAGAACTTTCATTTATTCTATCATATGCAGGTCCACTCAAAACCGCATGAGTACACAAAGCCCTAACTGATTTTGCACCATTTTTTATCATAAGGGATGCTGCGGTTGTTAGGGTTCCTGCGGTATCACAAATATCGTCAACGATAACAACATCTTTACCTTCTACACTACCAATCACTTTCATATCTTCAATTTGGTTTGCCGCTTTTCTTTGTTTATAACAAATCGCCATGTCAACACCCAATATCTTAGAGTAAGAGTTTGCTCTTTTGGTGCCACCCGTATCGGGAGTTACAATACACAGATTCTCAGTGTTCAAACTCTGAAGATAAGGTACGAACAAGGTGTTAGCGTATAAGTGGTCTACAGGTACCTCAAAGAACCCTTGTATTTGGTCCGCATGAAGGTCGATGGTTACCAACCTATCTATACCCGCAGCTGTGAGTAGATTAGCTACTAGTTTAGCACCAATTGGGACTCTTGGTTGGTCCTTTCTGTCTTGTCTAGCATAACCGAAGTATGGTACAACCGCAATTATCTTTTTCGCACTCGCTCGTTTGGCTGCGTCAACCAATAACAATAACTCCATAAGGTTATCTGTAGGTGGAAATGTTGATTGTATGATTGCAACTTCATCTCCTCGAATAGTTTCTTCAATACTAACCGAAAATTCTCCATCACTAAATCGTGTTGTTTTAACAGGAACCAATTTAGTCCCAAATGATTTTGCAACTTTTTCTCCGTACTCTTTTGATGCCGAGCAGGCCATAATTTTTAACATATTTTAAACTCTTTTTGAATATCCAACCACCTGATAAAAATCTTTTTTATCTTCAGTGTACTCTTTTACTAATTTTAGAAGGTTCAAAAACATAAACGCACCTTCTGTTTGTTTTTCACATTTACTAAACAACTCAATAAATGTTGTAAGTGTTTCAATACTATAATAACCTTTATCAGACAAAATACCGTACTTTTCAGTAAGATGTTTGTTAACATACTTTAAATTGTACCCATCCCTTTCTTCAATACTCTTAAATGGTTCTATCGTCTCATACACACCAATCATATCGTTGATGTAGTTTTTTACCGTATTTTTCTCCGTTTCGCATTTAACTAAAAGGTCAACAATCCAATGAGTGTGGGAAGGCGTCCGTAGACGCCTTCCTTCCTCTTTATATTTGACGATGAAATCTAACTCAGGATTACCTCCACGAAATCCTTGATAGATGGCAACGAGGGTTTTATCGTCTGTCTTATAGTACTTGAGTGGTGGATAGTATTCTTCCACACCTCTTTTCTTATATGTAAGTTCTTTAATAATATCCATTAGAAATTACCGTCTTCAACTTGAAAACATTGTAGTCCGTTGTCTCTCCACATCTTTACAACCTTATCTCGGTCATCAAAGACACATAGAATATTGTCTTTCTTATCACCCGGAAAAAGGCTGTCCAACCAGTGTTGCTTCAACTCATCGTCAGGCATGTACATCCAATCCTTACTAGTGGGTCTCATTTTGATTACATCGTAAGGTACATCAAACTTATCCAACCACCTCTTAGTTTCATTCTTAGTACCTTTAGAACGTCCTGATAAGATTACAATTCTATTCTTTTGACTCAACATCTGAGCCATTTGAATAACAACCTCTTTGGGTGTGTCGAACCAAATATTCTCAGGTGTGAAGAATGTATCCCAATCAATCTTACCATTCTCTTTGGTTGACATCTTTCTCCTCTTGGTGATGTCTGCCAACGTTCCGTCTAAATCAAAAATAACTGTTTTCATAAGACAAATATAAGTAAGATATATTAATTAACCAAACTATCTTTTAGTTTAAATTCAATTTGAATTCTGTGGTACCCTCTCCATTCTCTTTCACTAAGTACAGTTCTAAAGTCAAAACAAGACATTTCAAAAAAATTTTCTTCTATCTGAATTCCCTCACATTTTGCTGTCATCTCTTTGACTACATTATTAAAAAATCCTTTTTCAATATTATAATAGTAAAAATCTGAGGTAAACTTATTATATTCGACCTTATCCATATTATTTGCTTGATTTTTTCTAGCAATTTTAAAGAAAGGTTCGGAATATAAG
>UEXN01000256.1_pt1 | contig 55141 bp, 72 predicted proteins | sample 1796711 | NCBI WGS metagenome assembly UEXN01 (sample SAMEA4772470, study PRJEB27181) | metagenome | reverse complement strand
GGTCTAGGAGATCCTTATGACCAACAGTTAGTTGTTGAAGCTGTTAAGTTTGCCACAACAAAAGTACCTAGTGAAAAAAGCCTTGACTATTTTGTAGCAAAGGTTATTTACTGGGAAGAAAAGAAGTAACTAATTAGCCCTAACCGTAATAGTTAGGGCTTTTTATTTATCGTACTGCATTTATAAAGTCAGCTATATTGTACTGGCTATTCTCCAACCACACACAATCGTCATAGTATTCGCTTCTCTGGAATCTGATTTTTTCAATTTGCTTACCTTCAAGGCTCGCTAGATCCAAAAGAAACAAACTTGTAGGGTCATCACCACAATCCACCTTTGCTTGATCTTCTAGCTTTAAGGTTGTGCCGTCAGTGAATTTGAATATTATTGAGTTGTTCAATGCACCAGAACATCCGAGGTCATAGGTTGAGTTTACATACATAAAGTACGTTTGGTTAAATCGTCCTACACTAATGGACAGATCTCCAACTCCCTTTGCTACTGTATAAACTTTTGTGACTTTTTTTACCTCACCAGTGAAATCATCTATTTCATTCTTCCACAACTCTTGTGAGTTTACCTGTAGCGCCATCAGCGCAATAATTACTGCAATTAAATTCTTCATTTTTACTTTTTTTTGGTTTATAATTAGTGTGAATTATACACTGAATAGAGTTTATTCGGGTGTTATGCACAAGGCAAGAAAGGCTTGCACACCTCTACAACTTTATCACATTGTTGAACGTCCATCATTCCAATGTGGCAAAACTCTTCATCCATATTAAGCTGTATTGCTAACCATTTGTAAGCCTTGTTTCGGTTGCTAATATTCGGAATCCATTTTCGCCAAATCTTATTAATAAGGCTTGTCTTAGCTATTTGGTCAAAGTAATAATGCGCTCGTTTTTTAGCTTCTCTAAGTTCTTTATTGGCTAATCTACCTAAAGCCTTATCAGTTCCTTTATGAACACCTACATAAGCATCACAAGGCTTGCAAATGTAAATCATACCATAGCTTCTGCCATAAACATAACTGCTATCAATATACTCCGTTTTGCCACCACAGTAAGGGCAAATATGCCCAGCGCATAACACAGGGTATAAATCATGGCGGGTCTGTTCTATATTTTTAGTTTCGTTCATTTATCAAAGTTTTTCGTTTGTGGATAGGTCGTAGCTTCTAATCCGCCGCGCTTCATACCCAAACCGTTATATGCAATTAAGCATTTCTTTCATCTTTATATTCTTTAACCTCTTTTTTAAGTTTGCTTAAATATTCTTTATCTGTTAGTGCATTAGCAATTTCTTTAATCCAATCCTTATGCGTCATTAAACAGTTGTCTATATCCACCTCGTAATAGTAAATTAGGTCTGCAATTATTTTTTCTTTTTCCATCTTAATTCCTTTTTATCAGTTAATAAAAAGCATATAACACAAGCTATATGCCATACTCGTTCCTCGTTCAGCACATAGCCAAACCGTTAGGCTTCATTTGGGTTCGTTAATAGTATATGCCTAACTCTATCAATATACAATATACACTTACCGCATTGCTTTGTTTGTGATTGTAATATTGGTTCTTTGCATTTGCATTTTTCTTGCTTATCCATATCTGTTTTATCAATTACTTTACTCAACCGTTGTAGGTAATAAGCCTACTAACCCTTAAGCCATTTATCATAAATCACATCATAATCAACATTCATTCTTTCAGACAATTCAAAAAAAACCCTTTCTCTAACAATAGAATCACCCACATCTAAATAATCATATACGTTTGGTAAGTTAGTTTTCAACTCTTCAAAAGTTGCGGTCGGGTTTATTTCTTCCGCTAATTCATCTGTGGTAAATTCAGACTTGTACCAATTTTTAATATTTTCCATTTTGTTCAAATTTTAGTTTTCTAAATCCGTAGGCTTACATACCTACAACAATGTATAAAGTTAACCCTGCGGGTCACCATCGCTTAACCTTATACTAAACGTTAGTAGCAATAGCAGAAGTAAGGGGCTTTGTGTCAAGGGCAGGATTCGAACCTGCACGATTTAGCTTCACAGGGGCATACCCTCCACGTTCATCTCATGCTTCAAAGCTGATGCTCCACACTTAGCGTCTACCAACTAGCAATTCCGCCACCTTGACAAAAACTCTTTGCTCCACCTTCAGTCTTGTGGAATGTATAAGTTTAGTATTTACACCTGATAAATACAGGGATTATTTCTTAATACATCATCAGATAAACAACAACTACTCTGAAATGTAGTTTGTAACCAGAAATATACGTTCCATTTACTTAGTATTACACTACTTAACCTTATGTGTAATTAGGTGTGTTACTGTTTATCTTCAAACAAAGAGTTTAGTACTCCCGCTAGGATTCGAACCTAGGACCTGCACATTAGAAGTGTGCTGCTCTATCCAACTGAGCTACGAGAGCAGAAGTAAGGGGCTTTGTTTCTCATGGTCACACACAATAGAAAATGACCAGTTACAGGCTCTCCCTGCACACCATACGCCCCTTTATGTGGATCGTTATCCACTAATTTCTTTAGATATTCTCTCGTGGATACTAGCGTACCTTGCTAGTACGTCTGTTGACTCAATCATCTTCCTCTTCATGTCGATAAGAACCTTAATCACCTGTGCTCTCGTGTAAGAAGACTTATCCGCTGTAACAATGTCTATGTATGTGTCAACAGCAGGAGATAGCGCCTCATGTGATGACTCAGACACGAGGTTTTCGATGGGTGTTTTCGCCCACTCAACAACGTCTAGACCTAGGATGTCTATGCATACAAGTTGCCTCGCTACTGAACTAACGCTGTCATCTCTGCACGTCATCTCGTTCACTATGTTAATTGCCTCTTCGTTACTCATTACTTTGTGTGTTTATATACAACTGAATCTGTTCTTGAATGTGCTAACTCTTCACTCGGTGTAGTCAACTGCCTTCCTTTCCTTGTGTACTCATACACAAATAACGGCTCATAATTAATCTGTTCTTTCATTTTGATCTTCCATATTTATCCATACCTGCAATGTTAGGTGCAGACAACAGCCTCTCCATTTCATTACCACACGAGGGGCAATTAGGCTGTTGGTCTCTACGCCATAGGCTAGTATGTGGTTCATTGAATCTGTCGCACTCTTTGTTGGAGCACTTGTGTGTTAGTGTGATAAATGACATGTGATTAGATTTAATTAGTGCTTGGAACATTGTCGCTACAGGGGGTCGTTGAGCGCCCCCTTCGCTGAAGCTGTTGCCAAAGCTACACTGTTTCTAGGACATTTCCAAATCTAGATTAAACTATTTTTCAAGTGGTTGAAACACAGTAGGATACAGAGGTGAAAAGTAACTGATTCTAGTACGTCCACACATAACCTACTGCGCGTCAACAACTTAGAAGACTTCACTTGAAGCCATGGTTTAAGTATAGGTAGTAACTGCCATACTTAACGTAGATGGTCTCATCCCCCATCAATTCTAGTGCTCTCTTCTTGGATATCTCCTCCATGTAGTACCCCTCTTCAACCCACTCGGAGATTTGCCTTGCTTGCAACACTCGGTAAGTTTGCTTTTGGGTCTCGGTTCCTGTGGTCTGCTCAGTAAGAGCAAAACCATCGAATGATTCTCTTCCCTCGCTGTAAGCCTTGAGGATTGCTTTCACTAGTGCTTCGTTGTGTGTTCTCATCTTAGTTAAGTATTTTAGACCGTAGGTCGATCTCGTTGCTAATAAATTCTACTCTTTCACCCATCATATCGAAGGATTCGCTCAAGTCGATGGTCTGTTGCATGAAGACCTTTGAGTCTCCGCTCATTGCGTAGTAGTAGAAGTCTACGAATTCCATTGTCGTTATTATGCTCATCGTTATTACTTTACAAGGTTCTTTTCTTTGTTCCATTGCCCCCATGTCTTAGCGTAGGGTGCTCCGCTTAACATCTTCTCGAAGACGGCTACGACTGTTCCAGTAGGTAGGTCTTTAAGTGTATGCAGTTCACCGCCCCAAGGGTTGTAGCTAACGCCTCGGATTGTCTCTCCGTTTGCGATGCGCTCGTTGAGTGCCTTCTTGCTTTGTGCTTTGATATAAACTTTCATTGTGTTTTACTTTTTAGTTCGTCAAAATTGCGTAGTATAATATTGCACATCTCATCTAACACCTCTTGAGAATGCCCATCTAAGTAGGTTAGAATGTCTTGCTGTGTTTGTTCTTTGGCCTCATTCATGACCTTATATAGTTCTCTTTTCATCGTTTCTTTTGTTTTAATCATAAATAATACTTCCCTGTTGTACTTTAACGCTTTGCTTTCCTGTAATGGTGTTAAATTCAACTACTACCCTGCCTATATCATCAGACTCCTCTCCATCCCATTGCATCTCTCCCCAAGCATAGATAGATTCATTTTTACTCCATTCTTTTAACTTATCAATAAAGAATTTTATCCATCCTACTCCTTCGTAAGTCTTCTCTCCACAATCCCAAGTGAAGCAATCTCCACTTACTTCAAATCCACACCATATACTCGGAAATTCTCTCCGTTCATCTCCATAGCTATATTGGCTGTCGTGTCTTCCATTTTGAATAGTTTCCCATTCTTGTTGCTCTGATGGAGTCAATTCTCTACTGAGGTTTAGTACTCCATTCCAATCTGTGTTATATCCCATTTTTGTTTTGTTTAGTTTGATTTATCTAACCACTTAGCGTAGAAGGATATCTCAGATTTAGCGCTCGATATATATACGCAGTAGCTACCTTTTTTAGAACGATAAACGGTTCGACCTTCAAATGTGTGCTCCGTAGGGGTGCCGACCCATATCGGATATGTCTTGCCTGTTCGTGGTGATATCAACTTTACATACCTACTACCCGACTCGGTGCTCCATAGTTCGTAGCTTTGCCCGTCTACAATAAAGGTTTCATTGGTTAGTGTTCCGCTGTCAGCATTGAACCCTCCTCCACTACTTGTCTTAGCAGTGAATGTTTGTGCGTTTAGTGCTACGCTTGCTACAGCAAGCATGATTGTGAAAATTGCTTTTTTCATTTTGTGTGTGATTTTATGGGGCGACATCATCGCCGCCCCTGATTTTATTATTGTTGTTTGATGTGTGTTTTCGGAAACCGTTTCGCGCATGTCGCGCCGACCATATACGCCCCCTGACTTTCTAATCCCTCCGCGGATAATTGTTCTTCGGTTGCGTCGTAATCAATCGCCATCCAATTCGTCGTCGCGTGAATCCAAAATTTGGGTTTGTCATCGGTCATCATTCGCCCGCAACAAATACATTGTTCGGTGTGTTCGCCATGTTTTTCAATGTTCGATTCGCGTTTCGGTGATTCATAAATTTCAACTTCGGTCATGATTTTGTGTTTATTTATTATAATATTCAAACTCAAATGTCTCTCTGATAGATCTTCCATAGCGAGTATGAAACCCGTAACTATGAGTACCGCATAAGGGCCTGTTTTCAATCATGAAGAGAAAAACATCAACTGCATTTAACTTGTATTCACGCGCGGTCTTTTGTGCCGCTATCTTTAGTGACAACGGGTTGTGCCTCAGTTCACCATGGTTGGCTCGAATGTATCGAACGATACCTTTTTCTGTTAAATTCTTCATGTCTTTAGTCGTTATATATACTTTGATTCACGTTTAAGGTTACACCTTCGCACTTCACCTGTGTTATTGTGCTCGCATTGATGATACGGAACTGCTTCTTCTGCATATCGAAAACTGTCAGCATATTTCTTTTCTCGGGTGAATACTTCATACCTTTTCCTGTTACGCCCTTTCTCACACCCATTCGGCAGTTCATTATACGGGTTTCACCGTTCTTTTTAACAAAGGTGACCGATGCTATCTTACCACCACGTAGGAGGCGCTCTACTGTTTGTGCTCTCATTGTGCTTTCTTTTTGAGGTGTAGTATTTAATAAGTTAAAAAATTCTTTGTTCATTTGTTTAATGTGTTTACTGGTTTAGTCCCTGTGATATTCTTCGGGCATGTTTTGATAATATGAAATATCTATTAGGTAGTCATGCTCATCTTCCGATAGTTCGTCGAATTCGTACACTGTGAACCCAAATTCATTGCGTACTTCTGTGCAATATGCTTTTATAAGGTCCTCCGCTTGGCTCTCGAAGTAATCGCTTCTATAGTTCGGAATTGAGCATTCCGCTTTGTAAGTCTTGTATGCGCTCATTGTTTTGTGTTTTTTGGTTTTGAAAAAATGCTTCTTAATTATTCATCCATCTGTTGCGAATGGTCACCCATACAATGGCTTGGAATTCGTACCCTTTTAGCCCGTACTCATGCGCTACCTTTGCGGTCTCTCTTTCAATCTCTTTGTACTGCTTTGTGGTAACTGATGTTTTGCAGTCCTTAGCCGAAAGACTCGAAGTCTGACAGGCTCTTAAATGCCACTTGTCAACTGTTATATGGTCAGCGCTTAAGTTGCCGACGTTCTGAGCGAAAGCGTAAGTTTTAGGTGAATTAGGGGTAATTTTTTCAACGCCCAACAATATGCGAAACGCTTTTTCTTTGTTCTTGTTGTATGTGCAAACTTTCACTTGTTCGGGTGTAGCACCTGCAAGCGCCGCAACAACTACGGCTTCCGCGTCGATCTTGTTTCTTTCCCATTTGTTATTTGGTGAGAGTGCTGATACCACGCCAGCAGTGACGAACGAACTTACTCCATGCGCTTGTGCTAATTCGTGAGCGAAAGCCTGTGCTTCTGAATACCACGATTTACCGCTTGCAATTTCTTGTGCTGTTGCTCTTTTGTACCACGTGCGCAAATTAGCGCGGTATACCCTTAGTTCTTGAGTCGTCATAATTATGTGTGTTTTGAATATGAAGAACTGCCTCATCAGTACGGGTAGTTCAACCCCCGTAGACGCTCCTAAGAGCGTTTCGGCTATTAATCCCTAATCATCAATAACATATCGTTACCGTCTTTACCTTCGGCCCTTAGCTTTGCCTTCTCTAAGTCGTAAGCGTTTATGAAGTTACACATGGCCATGTCTAGTTTTGTGATTAAATCCAAGTCTTCAAGGCCTGCCGAAACTACTCTAGCTTCAATTAGTAGATTTTTAATCGTTGAAAGTTGTTTCAAGGTATTCATATTGTGTATGTTTTGAATGTCTCCGCTTCGATGCTTTCGACCCTCCAAAGATACGGGACTCTTTTTCTTATTTCCAAATGCTCAAGCAAAAAAAAATTAAGATTGTAGGATTCATAGGGGTTACAGAGCGAAGTTTAGAATGATTCTAAATAAGAAAGAAAGCGAAGGAAGTATAAACGCGTATACACGCGGGCGCGTAATAGTGTGTACCTGAGTAGATGAGCCAAGGGGAACAAGTATAAAGGGGGGGGTGATTGTCAGTTCATCAGGCTGAGCTCATGCGCCCATACGCACGCACGTACAGGTGCAGGCACGCATATACGCAGGCACATGTAGGCGCGCCTAGGCATGCAGGCGAGCACGCATACGCATGCAGGTGGGTGGGTGAGCGCACGCAGGTATGCAGGCACATGCAGGGGGGGGCGAGCACGCGAGAAGGGAAACGCTGAAATGCTGACGCGAACGCAAGCACGCAAGCACCCACGGGGGTTGAGAGTCCCGTTTCGGGATGCAACGCGCTCCGTTAGGTAGTACGAATAATCCCCACGATACACATTACACCCATCTTTTTTGCGTTAGCCACGAGATCGGAAGCTGTACTCCTCTATATGTGTTCTGCATCTTGTACCCTGGCAATGCTTCCCCAGTGCGTAGCTGCTTTTATGCTGTTTTTTAGCCCTCTTAATCTCTCACTAAACGGTAAGAGGAACTGCTTAAAACCCCATAAGCCACTATGTGCTAATGTATTAAGGCTGTTCTTTTAAAGCTTTACTTTAAGGCTTGACTTTAACAGAAAAAAGTTGTAACTTTGCTAAGCAACTGCGAGGGCATTTAGCACCTTCGGTCAGTTTTTTGGTTTGAAGGTGTTCAAACTCAAGCAGCTGTGATGTTTACAGCTGATGAGTAAGACGCAGTAAGCAGTTGTAAAAGCACAAAAACTATACTTATATGAAAGCAATATATGCCGACGGTGATCCAGAGAAGGGGAAGAAAAAGAAGAGACAGACAGGGAGAAAGAAGGGTTCTAGTGCGGATAACACTAATACATCTGACAACGGTGTTAAGGGGAGCTGTGAGGCTGGTGACCTAAGAGCTTGTAAAACTGAAGTAAAGAAGACCCCGAAGTTCAACCCAAATAAAAAACGTATCTCCAAGGGTAGGCTCGTAGGGGCGAAAGCGATTAAGAAAGCAAAACGTCAAGAAGAGCGTCAGAATAAAAAGGAGCAGCGTCAAAAGAAAAGGGAACAGCGTAATAAAAGATCTGTTAGACCTCAGAACCCTCTGTTCTTATGATCTCTAAAAAGTAATATATTTGCGTTAATTATGGCTACATTAACATCAACAATCACTGAGGCAGTTACTATCAATGGTAAGTCGTTAGGTAATACTATTACTAACTCTGTCACTTCAGTTAATAATGTATATCAGACTGTGATATCTGTTAAGACAGCTAGTCCAGTGAACATTATTACGTTTGGGGCTTCTGGATCTGAAGCTATGGGGACAATCGACGATGGGGATCTGAAGTACATTCGTGTTACGAACATTGATGCTACGAACTTCGTCAACCTTACGTTCGCTGTTTCTAGTGATTCATCTAAGCTTAAGCTTGCTGCTGGTGATAGCTTCGTGTACTTCTTAGATCAAGCAGACACGGGTGGTGGAAGTATTGCACAGCTAGACAGTATTAAAGCACAGGCTGATACAGCAGAGTGCAAGGTAGAAGTATTTATAGGGTATTAATATGAAGAGCGTAAAGAAATATCAAGAAGGTGGTAGGTCGAGTGTTACTCAGTACTTCCGACCTCTAGAGAAAGAAGAGATGAAAGGCATCCGTGAAAGTCTGCAAGATTTCGTGGAGAAGAGGCGAGAGAAGAACGCTCCAGCAATTGAAGCTAGGCAAAAAAAGCGCAAAGATAAGAAAGAACTAAGAGAGGTTGGCCGAAAAGCAAATGAATTGTACCGCGACACAATGAAGGCGATCAGGTTGAAAAAGAAAGAACAAAGGAAAGGCCTGATTGAACCGCCTATTGACACAGAAGAAGCTAAACGTTACGGGGAAGAAATAGAAAAAGCAGCTTCTAGATTGAACCAGAAGCAATACATGAAAGAAGGCGGGAAGATGAAAGCTTATAGCAAGAAGAAGAAAAAAGGTTACTAGGATAAAAACACAACTATGAACAACATGGGTACTATGGCTGAGCTTATTGAAGCAGCCATGAAAAAGAAAAAGGGGGATAAGGACAGTTTCATGATGACTGGTCAGTATGCCTCACCAGTAATGTATGAAGAAGACACTTCTCGTGAGTTCGTTATCTACGAAGCACCAAACGGTGAAGAGGTAAAGGTGTACGGTAGCTGGAATGAATATGCTGTTGATGTTGACGACGAGGGTAGAGACCTCATCGAAAACATAGACTTCCCAATCATTAAGAACCAAGATGGTGACTTCATCCTCGACGCTAAGAAGATGGAAGAACAACCTGAGCAGATGCAGTCTGAAGGTGAAGAGATGGAAGGTGCAGAGGAAGAGATGATGGAAGAGGAAGGTGAAGAAAGAGAGATGGGTGCAGAAGAAAAGCTTCGCATGATGTTCGGTGGTAAGATGAAGTACGCTGAAGGAGGGAAGTTAAACTCTAGTGATTCTACTGATCCAGAGACCCTCAAGAATACTATCCTTGCCAAGAAGCGTGAGCTGCTTGCCCTTAAGAGTAGAGGGTACTTATCTGAAGAAGCTGAGCAGAATATTCGGGATCTTGAGGCGGAAATTCAAGAGCTACGTAAAGAAGCTCGTTTAGATATGCGTAGACGCAATGAGGCAAAAACTGCTCTTGTGCAACCTGGAGTTGATGGTTACATGAAGCCAATGAAGAAATGAAGAAACAGAATGGTAACTTCTCACCTAAAGGTAGAGCTCGCAGACCTGGGGTGCATTCTAAAAGTAAGTCGAGCAGTCATGCGACTTCAAAGAACTATAAAAAGAAATACCGTGGGCAGGGGCGTTAAGCCTCTAGCTCTCGGTAGAAGTCCTGCACAATCAGTCTCGCCTTTTGCGTGATTGCATACCTCACTCTATAACTGTACTTAGTCTCATCCCTGAACATATAAGCATCAGGGTCGCTTACGCTTGTTAGCTTATCAAAGTGCTTATACACTAACCCTTTATTAGACAATGGGAAGATCGTTGTCTCAGAATACTTCCTTGGGTTAAGCTTAAGTTCTTGACCTATATACTCCAGCGTAAAGAACTCCAAGTCATACGCCCATATAAGAAACTCTATCTTAGCATAGTTTAGGTCATATCTTTCTTTCATTGTACTCCTGGCTCTGCGGATGTTCTTCATGTAGTTCTTACCGACATATCTATCATGAAGTTTTGAGGACTCTCTGAACATCTTGGACTTTGCCACCCTCGACTTAGGCATAAAATTGATTATATTTGTTTATAGCAAATATACTTAATTAAAGATGAATCAAGAAAATTTTATACAGCTTATAGCCTCTAAAATAGAAGAGATCAGGAATCTAACTGTTGAGCACGGCTATGAAGACGCAGCTATGTACTGTCTAGTGTATGGCGTTATGGATATGTCCTCAATCAGTGAAGATGACTCTGTAGACATGAATACTGTCTTTGCTATCAGGGCAGAGAATGGGTCTGAACTTGAAGACCTTAAAGAACTCATTGATCAGTTCTACAATCATAGGAACGACAATCCGTTTACCAATCTGTTTAACTTCGACGACTTACCTGAGAACTAATGGAGGGATTGATACGGAAGATCGTTATCGGGCGGGACCCGAAGAACGGCATGGCCTATTATGTAGGCATGAGGGCTGGTGATGGGAACATCACAGCTATCGTACAGGATGAACGCTACCTTGTTAAGCACAACAAGTGTAGATATTATATTTACATTGAAAACGTAGAGGGCACTCAGCTATGGAAAGCTATAGACGAGATGCCATGCATAATTGAATTTGATTTAGATTTCTAGTATGAGAACCATGAATGTCTTTATCGTTGAGATAGATAAACCTATTAACGATACTATTAAGACTGACAATGGCCTTGAACTTTTCGTGGACACCAGATGGGATGAGTTCTCAAATAGGTGTGTCGAGGGGAAAGTCGTGTCGTCGCCACTCAGATTAAAGAACCCCGTTAAAAAAGGGGACACGCTGTACTTCCACCACCTCGTTGTCATGGAGGGCGGTCAGAAGCTAAATGATAGCGAGAACCATTATATCGTTAAGACAGACCCTAACTTCACTATCAGCAACCAAGCCTTCGCCTATAAAGGTAGTGATGGTGATATCACACCGCTATTTGGGTGGACGCTGTTGACTCCAGACTCGGAAGAGAAAGAACCAGAGAGCACCACTATACAGCTCGTAGAACTAGAAGAGCGCCCAGTGAAGACTGGCATTGTTGCTTTGCAATGTAATGAGCTTGATGAGCTAGGCATTAGGGTTGGTGATAAAGTAGGGTTTAATAAGAACATGGACTATCGTGTTACTATTGATGGTCAAGAGTATTACAGAGTAAGAGCGGAGGATTTGCTTTATGTCAAAGAAGAGATTCACAACGATTGATGCATCACGCAAGCTCATGCAAAGCATGGAGCAGGCCATCATCAATATGATTGAAGAGGTGAAGAAACCTGTTGATCAAGAGATCAACGGTAGCGCGCGTAAGGCTGAGCTACAATCAATCAAACAAACAGCCGTAGACTGTAAGGAATTAATCATAGAAAGGCAACGCCTAGAAGAAATGATAAAATCACTTGAATCAAATGGAACAATCGAAGAAGGAAAAGACTTCAGCGGAGGATTCGCTGAATCATTCTCAAAGTAGCATCGCTTACTCTGGGTGCCCAAAAGCAGATGAGAATGGTGCGTGTATATGTACTGGTGATTGCTACGAGTATAGCTCTAGCCACCTTACATATCTTGACGGGTATAAGGACGGAAGGGACAGCATTGTTAAAGAGCTTAAGTCGTTCTTAGGCGCAAAAAAACACTGAGGTAATGTTAATTGACGTAGAAGGATATGACGATAAAGTTATTTCATTGGCAGGTGACGGTAAGCACGGAGATGTCATCGAGCTTGCTGGGCTACACATTGCTCTTCCAAAGAGGCCGCCCCGACAGAAAATACTCTTCCATGACAAAGCAAAGCGGTTGCAGATGTGGACGAGGATTCCTGTGCCAACGGAGCTGCTGGGAATTAAAAGCATGGATGAGTGGTATGACAAACCGCCAGAGTTCCGCAGGAGGTTCACTCCTTATATCGAAGAAGAGTTTACTCGCAGGCGCAACGGCCTTTGGTTTTACAACAATGGGGTCGCTACGTATATCACGGGCAGACACTACATGCTACTCCAGTGGTCGAAACTCGACATTGGGTATCCATTCTATTACGAGTTCCAGAAAGACATCTATATACACATGGCTGCGTGCGAGGCTGATCCTCGCTGTATCGGTCAGCTTTACACTAAGTGTAGGCGTTCTGGCTATACCAACATTTGCTCTGCTGTCATTGTTGACGAGGCCACGCAAGTTAAAGAGAAGCTTCTAGGTATTCAGTCAAAGACTGGTAAGGACGCACAGGAGAACATCTTCATGAAGAAGGTGGTCCCTATGTTTAGGAACTATCCTTTCTTTTTCAAACCTATACAGGATGGTACCACCAACCCACGTATGGAGCTGGCCTTCCGTGAGCCATCAAAGAGGATTACCAAGAACAACAAGACTTCTAATAAAGGGGATGCACTAAACACCATCATCAACTGGAAGAACACCACGAACAACGCATACGATGGTGAGAAGGTACACATCTTGTACTTGGATGAAGCAGGTAAGTGGGAGAAGCCCACAGACATTGTTGAAGCATGGAGGATTCAGCGTACCTGTCTTATTGTAGGTAGGAAGATTATTGGTAAGGCACTGGTAGGTAGCACTGTCAACCCAATGGACAAGGGTGGTGATGAGTATAAGAGTATATGGAAGGACTCAGATCCGTTAGACAGAAACTCTAATGGTAGGACAGTGAGTGGTTTATATAGACTATTCGTACCTGCCTATGATGCACTTGAGGGCTTCTTTGATAAGTACGGTAAGTGTATAGCTGAGGATCCAGAGTCACCCATTGAAGGCATTGATGGTGACATGATTGACATTGGCGCTAGGACATTCTTAATGAATGAGCGTGATGCCTTAAAAGATAATCCGCAACAGCTTAATGAAATCATTAGGCAGTTCCCATTCACCGTTGACGAAGCATTCAGAGATAGTATCGAGGGTAGCATCTTCAACGTAGGGAAGATCTATCAGCAGATAGACTACAATAACACGATGTACCCATCCCCTGTTGTTAGGGGGAACTTCATCTGGAAGGAGAAAGACAAGGAGGTTGTGTTCTCACCAGACCCTAATGGTAGGTTTAGAATATCTTGGCTACCAAAGCCAGAGGACAGGAATAATTTTGAAACGGGCAGAGACGGAAAGAGGCAACCTTGTAATGCGCACATTGGTGTTGGCGGGGTCGATAGTTATGATCTTGATCAAACCGTGGATGGAAGGGGGTCTAAGGGTGCGATGCATCTGTATAACAAGTTCAATATGCATGCACCATCAAACATGTTTGTGCTTGAGTATGCATCTCGCCCCGACCTTGCTGACATATTCTATGAAGATGTACTGAAAGCTGCCTTTTACTATGGATACCCGCTGCTGGTTGAGAACAACAAGTACGGTATTGTAAGGTACTTCGAGAAGCGAGGATATGATAGCTACTTGCTCGGTAGACCAGAACATTTGTCTACACCTAACGCTAAAGTAAATGTAAAGACTAAAGGCATCCCATCAAACTCTAATGACGTAATACAAGCACATGCTCAGGCTATTGAAGCCTACATCCATGATCATGTAGGTGTCATTGATGATGAGGGAGGGTGTGGTAATATGCACTTTAATAAAACGCTGGAAGATTGGATAGGGTTTAAGATCTCAAACAGAACCAAGTATGACTTAACTATTAGTTCTGGTTTGGCTCTCCTTGGTGCGCAGAAAGTAAAGATTGAGGAAACTAAATCTGACTTTACTGAGAAGAGCTTTTTCCGTAAATACCCTGTAAAATCTTTCCACTCATAAAAACCTTATATTTGCGAGGTAATGAATGCTAGTAACAAACAAAACAAAAAGGGCTTCCCAGATCCCTTGCAACCAGCCTCTGTAAAGCAACAGAAGGAGTATGGAATAAAGTACGCTAAAGCAATCATTGAGCAGTGGGGAGAGATGGAGAAGTCTAACTCTCTTCTGCGCAAGAGGCATAATGTATTTAGCCGAAACCGAAAGTACGCCAATGGTACTCAAGATACGTCTATCTATAGACAGCTACTTACTTCTCTTGACCCTAATAACGGAGATGGTAGCTTCTTGAACCTTGACTTCACACCTGTTCCTATCCTCCCTAAGTTCGTTAGGATTGTAGTGAACAAGATCCTCTCTAAGAAGCCATATCCAAACATAGAAGCTGTTGACCCTTTGTCTTCATCAGAGAAAGACTTAGAGCGAAGAAAGGTTGAGATGCAAGTGCAGGCCAAGAAGCAGATGAAAGAGATTACGAAGAAGCTTGGCAAGGGAGAGGACAAGGCGGCTAAAATTCCAGACACGCTAGAAGAGGCTGAAATATTCATCGGTAATAACATTAAGTCTTCATCAGAAATTGCAGCACAGATAGCTACTAACTTAACTCTGGAATGGAACAACTTTAATGATGACATCTACAGACGAATAGTTAACGATCTTGTAACTGTTGGGATGGGTATCGCAAAACGTGACAACGATCCCAATTATGGAATTAGAGAGTCATACATAGACCCGAACACCTTCGTGCATAGCTACACCGAGGATCCAGGGATGAATGACTTGATTTACGCAGGACACCTAAAGCGCATCACTATCAGTGAGTTACGTAGACTTGCTGGTGGTCAGATCAGTGAAGAACAGCTGAAGAAGATTGCTAAGGATGCAGCTAACAAGTACAGCTACGACATCACTAAGCTTAATGAATCTTCTTATGATGAGTACCTGAAGAGATATAAGTTTGGGTATGATGAGTTCATGGTGACAGTACTTGACTTTGAGTTCAAGTCTGTTGACTGTATGTACTACGAGTCTAAAGAGTCCCAATATGGGAATGTTGGGTTCTACTTCAAAGGAGACAACTATAAGGAACCTGATAACTCTGTTTTCAAGAGAGAGGTTACGAAGATGGAGAACGAAGTAATCTACAGCGGTTCATACGTTGTTGGGTGCGATGCTTTGTTCAACTATGGCTTGAAGACTAACATGCCTAAGAATCTTCATGACCTGTCAAGAGTGAGTCTGTCTTACTCTCCTTGTGCTGTAAACCTTATGGATATGATCCCTAAGTCTATGACTGATAGTTGCATTGGTTTCGCTGATCAGCTACAGCTTACTCACTTGAAGATTCAGCAGGCAGTAGCTAAAGCTAAGCCAGATGGATTGATTATCGACATTGAGGGCTTGGAGAATGTGCAGCTCGGTAAGGGTGGTGAGCTACAGCCACTAGAGCTTCACGACATCTACGAACAGACAGGTGTATTCTACTACCGCTCTAAGAATCCAGAAGGAGGATTCCAGAACCCACCAATCCGAGAGATCGGGAACAGCATCAGAAACATCAACGAGTTTATTGGTTTGTATAACCACTACTTGAGAATGATTCGTGATGCTACTGGTATCAACGAGGCTATGGATGGTAGCACACCTAAAGGTGATGCTCTTGTTGGTGTTCAGCAGCAAGCTATATCGGCTGGTAACAATGCTATCTACGACATCACTAATGCCTCAATGATCATCTTCAAGAAGGTGTGTCAAGACATTGTGAAGTGTGTACAGGTCATCCCTAAAGAGTCTACCCTATATAAAGTATATGCCAATTCTATCGGTAACGAGAACATGGCGTTGCTTGCTACCTTCGACAACATGCCTATGTATAACTTCGGTGTTGTCGTTCAGAAAGAGATGGAGGATTACGAGAAAGCAATGCTTGAGCAGAACATTCAGGTGTCACTTGCTCAGAAAGAGATTGATCTTGAGGATGCTATTGCTATCAGGTCCCTTAAAGATATTAATCAGGCAGAGAGGCTGTTGGTTGTTCGCAGGAAGAAGCGTATGGCTATGAATCAGCAGATGGCTATGCAGAACTCTCAAACCCAAGCACAGATTCAATCACAAGTGGCTCAGCAGACAGCACAGATGAAAGCTCAAGAGATGCAGATGAAAGCTCAGATGGAAGCTCAGATGCTTCAGCTTAAGGCTCAGATTGAGATGCAGAAAGAGTCTGTTATGCATGAGATGCGTAAGGAGATTGAGATGATCAGAGCTCAGGCAACACTTGGGTTTAAGACTGATGAGCAGGAGTTTAAAGAGAAGCTTGAAGTACTCAAAGAGGATCGTAAAGATCAGCGTGTTGATCAGCAAGCAGTGAAGCAGTCTAAACTTATCTCACAGAGACAAGGATTGAGAGATGAGCTGGAAGAAGCTCAAGAGAAGAGTGGTGAGGCTCGTGAAAAAGCAAATGAAGAACTCATTAATAAGATAATTAATCAGTAATGGCAACAGTAAATCTAGATACCGCATCGCGGTTAGACATCACATGCAGGAAGGGGGATACTTTCATTATGGCGCTTGACTTCGGGCAGACTATGAACTCTACTGGTTGGGAGATGCAAGTGCGCTTTACCGACACATCTGAAGGGGATAATAACGTCATCCTTGGAGATGACTTCTCGTTTGCTGTTGCAGACAATGATACTGGCGTGTCAAATGCTAAAGTAACTGTCTCTTTGACTGCCGCAGTGATGGCTGAGGTCTCTTCTGGTAACTACGTGTATGATTTACAGAACAACTTTAATGATGTCGTGAAAACATACTTGTATGGCATCTTTAAGGTTAATGAGGACATTACGGTATGACAGTTACTATAATAATTAACGGTGGAACTCCAGTAATAGTTCCTGTTGCTGTTGATACAACCCCAACTATACCTATAGTTGCATCAGCAGCTTCACCACCAGGAGAAGGTTTGCCAGCCTCGTATCAAAACTCGAATGGCAGTTTTACACAAACAATCAATTCGGGAACCACATTCACAGCACCTAACATTACACTAACCCAGGCAGATGGTTCTACGTCTTCAGTAGTTACTAACATAGACCTTGCTTGCACATTTCCTGCTTTACAACTACAGAATAGTGACGACGATGTAATAGGCCACGTTTCAAGCTATCCAGTAGGAGGCGACGTGGACGTAATAGACACGCCAATAACGAACTCGGACGCTTCGTTTAGTGCCAACGCACCATCAGGAGCAACTTACACAGCTCCTGATATAACACTTACAGAGGTTGACGGTGCTACCACAACAGCGCCTTCATTGAAGGATTTAGTGTGTGTGTGGGCTAACATACGAGTGAATAATACTGTAGGTACGGGACTGCTTAATATTACATCCTATCCAGCTGGGGGTATTGCCACTCTTCTAGATACGCTTGTTGCTGTAAAAAATAGTGATGGAACAACTATCGAGGCGAATGTAGACTACGAACATAACGATGTTATTGAATTATCAGATGCAGAGGTTGAAGACTCGGCAGGAACTTCATTTGATAGACCTATTTGCTCTTCTATTCTGTTACCAGATACAACCGTCAACAGCGTTACGGTAGTTGGTGATTTAATGACTATCAACACCCCAACCGCTGCCACCCCTTCTGGTATCTGTTATCAAAACACTGCACCTGCATTTAATGAAAGTTTTGTAACGGGTGACAGTTGGGAAAACTTTACTTCTGGAAACTACAACAGAACGCCCCCTACCTACCCTGCTTCTTTTGCAATGATTAAGTATAATGCTACGCAAGCAGACGTAAGAGGTACACCAGCAAGTGGAACAAGTTCAACAGATAACGTTGCACCTACTATGTTGTCAGAGAATAACGCTTTTGGCACGAAGTTTAGGTACACAGATGATGCTGGAAACCCTAGTGATGCAACAGTAGGTTCTAATATTTGGGCACACGTTGACTGGAACAATCATAGCTGGACTGGCGCAACTTCTTACTATGTTATTGACCATTTAACAGGATGGGGATTTACTGTCAAGTACGAAGATGACGGAGGGAAAGTAAACCTAAACACTACGGGCAATTCATGGAGCGAGTGGATTACTTATATTGACGGTACACACTACTCAATGACAGGATGGATACCTTTAGACATAGGCGAACTAAATAACGCTCACGGAGCAAGGGTACAACCGAATCAAGTTTGGGCAGATGAATTTTTTGAGTTTGATTCTTCAGTGTCTGGTTCTGCTCGTGGTGGGTTCTTGACGGGCGAAAGTTCCGATACAAATAGTTTTTATCATTTGTACGACAGCGGTAACCCAGATTTATCGGTGGACTTGACAAAAAACAAAAGTTCAGGTTTCCAGTCAAGGTTAACTAACTGCTTTATGAAGCGTAAGCATTACTAAGATGAAAACTTACAAAAGAGAAACTACGGTTATATACACTATCATGGATGAGGTAGAAGCTAAGAGCTATGAAGAAGCGGAGTCTTTACCTATCGCCCAAGAAGTACCAGAAGGGGCTACAATTCAAAAGCCTATAGCCATATTGAAGGATAACTTTAAGAAAAATGTATAACCTAGCAATACAATTGTAATGAAGATACTTAAGCGGATACCCTTTGTCATAATTCTATTGTTCATGGCTTCTTGTTTAAAAGAAGAACCTGTTGAGCTTACAGAAGAATTATCTCACGAAGAAATAACAACTAGAATGCTTGATGCAGGCTATAATACCCTAGATGTTCTAGATTTTTTATCGGCCTATGGTATAACTACTCCAGATGTATTACCAGCATTTAATAACTACTACCAGGATATTACTGGGGGAGGTAGTAACCTAGGACATATATCTCTAGTTAATGGAGAGCTATTTATAGCTAACACAGGGGATGTAGTAACAGATACACTAGGGTACACATTTAACTGGTACATAAATGACGTACTACAATGTTCTCAAGCAAACCCAAAACTATACGACTTAGACAACAACTTAGAATGTGATGGAGTAGTTGAACTAACACTAGAAGTAACTACCCCTTCTGAAGCTGTTTACTCTAGAACTCAATGGTCATTCTTAGGTTATAACTATATAGATAACTGTGATTGTCCTGAATGTCCAAATCTCTTTGAGGTATTCTATACATTTTACCCAAACGTAAATTCTTACTATTACCAAGTGTCTCCAGCTAAATGGGACTTAAATGCAGATCAGGCTGTCAATACAGCCGATCTTTTACTATTAATAGAAAACTACGAAGGGTAATATGAAACTACAATTATTACGTATATCATCACAAGAAGATTCTACAAATGGAATCTTATTTGAGGTCACTGACAGTGGCAGAAAGTTCCTGTCTTATACACTTGAAGACGAGCACAGAGAGAAGAAGATTAAAGGAGAGACTCGCATCCCAGATGGGGAATACAAAATTACATTAAGAACCGTAGGTGGATTTCATGAAAAATATAAGAATCGTTTTAAGAGTATTCATAAAGGCATGCTCTGGCTTCGTGATATTCCTAATTTCAAGTATGTACTTCTTCATTGTGGCAATACTGATGAGCACACTGGTGGTTGCATCCTGGTTGGAAAAACTCAGACAGAAAATAAAGGCAAGTACAAGGATGGGTTCATAGGTAGATCAACAGAGGCTTACTTCGATGTGTACCCACCTATTGCTGAGGCATTAGAAAGGGGTGAAGAAGTAACTATAACAGTAACAGATTTAGCTTAAATTTTTAAGGGTGGACGACAAGACAAGAAACAAAATCAAGAATATGCTCAAGAAGTATAACCTTAAAGGCGTGAATAAGCCAAAGGCTACACCTGGGCACCCTAAGAAGTCTCACACTGTTCTAGCTAAGGAGGGTGATAAGATTAAACTTATTCGCTTTGGCGAGCAAGGTGCTGATACTGTTACTGAATCGAATCCAACCGAGTCAAGAAAAAAGAAACGAGCCAGCTTCAAGGCAAGACACGCTAAGAATATTAAGAAAGGGAAGATGTCTGCTGCGTACTGGGCAAACAAAGTAAAATGGTAAAACCAGAAGAAGTGTTAGAATGGGTTTCTGTTAACGTAGTTGCAGTGCTAGGACTTATTACCGTGATCAAGGAGTATCTCCCTTGGACGGTTGGGGTCATTGGAGGTTGTGTGCTTATATGGTACAATGCTGAAAGGGCTCTTAAAGTTAGATCCGAACGAAAAAAAATAGAGAATGAAAGCAAAGAAGAAAGTACAGAAGCTAAAGGTTAACAATAAGAAGGTTAGCGTCCCAGCACCAGATGGTTATCACTGGATGGAAGAGTCTGGAAGGTACTATCTCATGGAAGGGGATTACAAGCCTCACCCTGGTGCTGTAGAGAAAGCACAGTTTAAAATTGCAACACATGGTTAAGATGAAGTTCAACCCTAAGTATACTAAAGGTAGCTCTGATACTTCAAAGCGCAAGAAGCTTATGGCTGAGATTTCAGACATATACAAAAAGCATAGAGGTACAAAAGCCAAAAGACAAAAGAAAGGTTTCCCTCCAGCAGTTGTTGCGAGACTTAAAAAACTAATGAAGCAAAGAGACGCAATATGAAAGCTGTAAAGGAATACAAGAAAGGCGGTAAAGCTTTCAGCAACTTAAGTGCTGCTCAAAAAGAAGTTTACCGTAGAGGTCTTGCTGCTTATATGTCTTCTGGTAACAGACCTAAAACATCACAACACGCTTGGGCAATGGCCAGAGTGAACAGTGAGTTTGGCAAGAAAGAAGCCACTAAGATCCGATCCAAAGGGAAAGGGTAAAAAATATCGTAAGTAATTCTACTTATATTTGCATAATAACTAAAAAAACATTATAGACATGGCATTGGCAACAACACCACAAGTAACAGCTTCGCTCTCTTTGTCTAGCCCGAACATCACGAATGACGCTATTGCATTGTCTGTAGCGACTAAGTTGAATAAGGCAGCGACAAGCGACAGCCTCGACCAGACAACTGGCGTTAGTAGAAAGTATTATAGCGGAGCACAGACTGACACTAAGCTCCTTGATGCGACTGAATACGCTGACAACAAAGCTCACAAAGTGTACATCAAGAACACTAGCAGCTCACCAACTGATTATATTCTTGTAAAGGTAGGTGCTACTGAGTTAGGGTATCTGTACGCAGGTGACTGGTTGTTCATGCCTTGGGGGGCTGATACAACTTCAACTGCTGCTGATATTGACATTGACACTAACGGTGCGGCTACTGTTGAGTACGCTGTATTTTACGAAGCTTAAGGGTTATGGCACATCCATCTGAAGATAGAATTAATAGGTTGTACTACGTTCCTGCAAGTACTGCAAACGTAGAGCCTGTTGCTGATGACAGAGCTGATCACTTTTATGCTGTTTATTGTAACACTGGCGGTGCGGTTACGCTATTCTCAAGTGTAGCTCAATTTGTAGATGTAAGTGGATTGGCTGATGATGCTGCTGCACAAAAGTACATTAACCCAACAACGGGCATTGCGTTCGTTGATAAGGCAACGGCTGTTGCTCTTGGCGATGGTACTTACGAACATATTGCAACTGATGGCGTTGCCATCACTATGGTTGCTGGTGATACTTTCTACGGGAAGTTTACTAAGCTTACAACTGATGGTAGTGCTATCGTTGTGGCTTACGCTAGATAATTTTAGAAACTAAATTTTAATTCAATGGATAATAATGAAAACACATCAGCAGAGGCTGGTGGATTTAAGTTTGTGGATGAGTCTGAAGTTGCTGCTTCTATGCAGCAATCTGCACCTCAGCCCGAACCTACCCCACAGGAGCCTGCTCCACAGGAGTCTGCTGAACAGAAGACTGTAAGCGAACAGTCTCAAGAAAATTTGACGTTTGACGCTTCTACTGACTCATCTACTGGTGAGCCTAGTAACAATGATTATAGCGATGACGATCTAGACGCTACTGTTCTTAATTACCTAAGCGAAAAGCTTGGTAGAGAATTTAGTAGTCTCGACGATTTATCATCACCGCAACAGTCAGCTCTTGACGAAAGAGTAGAGGCTATTGCTAAGTTTGTTAGTGAGACTGGACGCAGCCCACAAGACTGGTTCGCCTATCAATCGCTTGACCCATCCGAAATGGATGACTTTACAGCGGTTAGAGTTAACATGGCGGCTCAGTACCCAAACCTAAGCAATGATGAGCTTAACACTTTGCTATCTAGCAAGTACAAGCTTGATGACTCTATTCACTCTGACGAGGACATTAGTTTGTCTAAGTTGCAACTAAAGATCGACAGTGATACTGCTCGAAGGGATATCGAACAACTCAGAGATGAGTATCGTGCCCCAGATAAGCAGGTTAGTGAAGATCAACCTCTGTTTGACGACGAGTGGGTATCCACTATGAAGGCAGAACTAGACAACCTTGATGGCATTGAATTCGAGCTATCTAATGGGAAGAAGTTTACGTTCGGTCTTGGCGAGGATTACAAGCGTAGTCTAGCAGATAGAAACTCTCGTCTTGACGAGTATTTCGACCCTTACGTTAGTGAAGATGGACGTTGGGATTTTGACAAGCTGAATATGCACAGGGCTGTGGCAGACAACATCGAAACGATTGTTCAGTCTGTTTATCGCCAGGGCATGTCAGATGGTCAACGAGGAATCGTAGACCGTGCAGCAAATGTCAATTCTAGGTCACCGAACCAGCAAGGGATGAACCCACAGGAGAACTCATTATCTCAACAATTAAGAGAAGCAATGGGTGGATCTAGTGGATTAACTTTTAAAGTATAAACTTTTTTATAATTAGAAAAAAATGGCAATTTCTGCAACTCAAAACGGTACTGATGTAGCTGCGCTGTTGAAGACAAGCCCAGATGCATACGTATCTCTTGGATCTCTTATTGATCCAACCAAGCCTGACAATCGTGATCTTTTGATCCAAACTTACGGTGATCAAGGTATCACTGGATTCCTCGAACTAACTGGCGCTGTTAAGAACGCTGGTACTGCTGACCAAGTACAGTACTGGGAAGAAGGTCGTCTACACAAGAGTGTTGCTTACAGTTCTGTAACTAACGCTGTTGTAACAGTAGCTGACAACGATCCTGCTGTAGTTAGACTTAATGACGTATTGTTGTTCCCTGATGGGACGCGTGCGGTTGTAACTGACGAGGATACTTCTGGTACTACATTCACTACTATTCCTCTTGATGGTACTGCTGCTTCTGCCTTTGACTTGGCTACAGCTGGTACTGCTGTTGTGATTGGTAATGTTTACGGACAGGGTACTGATCAACCAACTCAGTTCTACCAGACTGACGTTACTAAGCGTACTAATGATTTTATCATCACTAAAGAATCATTTGTTGTTAACGGCTCACAGGCTACTAACATCGGATGGATCGACGTAGGCAACGGTGACTACCGCTGGTACGTTAAGGGTGAGATGGATACTCGTAAGCGTTTCATGAACCAACGTGAGATGATGATGCTTCTTTCTGAGCGTGTTTCTTCTGGTGGTATTGATATCCCTGGAGACAACAACGTGACTGGTTCTGAAGGTTACTTCGGTGCTGTTGAGAATCGTGGTATCACTACTACTGGTGACTTTGATTCAATGGCTGATATCGACACAATCATTCTTGAGCTAGATAAGCAAGGCGCTCCTGCTGAGTACGCTATGTACGTTAACACTCAGACTTCATTGAACATGGATGACATGGTTGCTTCTGGTATTGCTACCTCAGTAACTGCTGGTCTTCCTGGTCAGTTTGGTGCGTTTAACAACAGCTCAGATATGGCAGTTCAACTTGGATTCAAATCATTTACTCGTGGTGGTTACACTTTCCACAAGCATGATTGGAAGCTGTTGAACGACCCTACTCTTCTTGGTGCATTCAGCACACCAGTTTACAAAGGAGCTATGGTTCCAATGACACAGGTTGCTGACGCTAAGACTGGTGTTAAGGCTCCAGCTCTTGAGATGAACTACAAGTCTGCTAATGGATACTCTCGTGAGCTTGAGCACTGGGTGACTGGTGGTGGAGTTCTTGGTTACAAAACTGATGGTACTGACGTTGCTCGTTTCAACTACCGTTCAGAGTGTAACTTGATTACTCGTGCAGCTAACCAACACGTAGTTCTTAAGTCGTAATTATTAACCTATTAAAAATTAGAAACGATGAACGTACCTGCTAGTAATAAATTCCTAGTGTTTGTTGATGCAGCTGATGACGCTGCAATGTTCCCATTGGGGAACCTACAGTCTGCAACTTGTGCTGCTGATGGCGTTATTCAAATGAAGTTCTCACCAGGTTCTCTTGGTGTTGGACAAGCCGCTAGTATTGACTCAGTTGCTGTCACTATTGCTGCTGACGGAGAGAAGGCTTTCTTTGAGGCTCTTGCTAACGAGATTAACTTCGGAAATAGTGCTTCTATTGTTGTTGCTGATGATGTAAACTCTGTTTACCTCGGAACAGCATCTGCTTGTGCTATTACTCTTGATGCATAATCATGACTAATCTTTAGAAGAGGGGCGAAAGCCTCTCTTCTTTCTTTTATTAACTCATTTAATTCTATTCAATAATGTCTAACACAACACAACGCAGAGGAACCTCTGCAAAGAAAGAGGTAGAAAAAACTGCCTCAACATCAACAATGGAGGCTCCAGCTCCAAAGCCCTCTACATCATCAGCTAAGTCTACATTCAAAGTAAAGCAAGACATCAAGCCTAATCAGATTCTTGAATTTGAAACGCTAAAGAAGTCTGGTGCTATCTTCTTGATGCAACAGAAGAATGTAACTATCGTAGAGAATGGTAAGCTACGTGAGATTCGTTACTGCCCTAGTGAGCCATCTATTTATCGTGATGAGCAATCTAATAACTCTGTCCGAAAGGCAATTATGTTTGTTGAAGGGAAACTGTTCATTCGCCCAGATCAACCAAACCTTGCTGAATATCTTCTAAAGCATCCAGATAATGTCTCCAATGGGGGTAAAAGATTTAAGCTTGTAGATAAATCTAAGGATAAGGAAGTCAGTCTTGATAAAGAGTTTGAGCTTCACGATGCTGTTACTTTAATCCGTACTAAGGAGCTTGATGAACTCTTGTCTGTAGCCGTGGCAATGGGGATTAGTGTTGATCGCCCAGTGTCTGAGATCAAGCATGACCTCATGGTTACTGCTAAGAGCAACCCAAAGAACTTCATCCAAGCGTTTGACAATCCATCTGTAGAGATGAAAACTAAGATTCTTCAAGCCCAGAAATATCAAATAATTAACATGCGCGACAATGGCGTGTACTGGTTTGATAGTGGTAAGATGATTGTGTCTGTGCCAGCTGGCAAGGATCCTGTTGACGTATTTGTACGATACTGTCTCACTGATGCTGCTTCAGCAGTAGTAGAAGAGATAGAGAGACAGCTTCGATAAAACCTAACAACTTGATTAAGATAGGGCTCCAGCGATGGGGCTCTTTCTTTTTGTATATTTGCGTTATGGCAAGCGTAAACGTAGTATATAAAACACTGAAGGATCTGGTCAACAAGGACCAGCAGGGTTTTGTTACGCCAGACGTATTCAATAGTATGGCTGGCATTGCGCAGATAAATATATTCAATCGTTTATTTGACGATCTGAAAGATGCGCACAGAAACGCCAGGGCTCAGTTTGACCCAGGCAGAGATAAGTCTCTATTTAAAAGAATCAATGAAGACCTTTCTTCTTTTGCAAAAACAGAAGTCATCCAGAAAGACCAAGGGGTCTTTGCTAAACCAAGCGATGTTGCTCGTATTATCAGTGCTACTACCTTTGGAGACATTATACTTGGTCAGTCCACTAGAACGCCGATTGAGATGTGCTATGACGAGGATAAGATTGATCGTATGCTTCGGAACAATATCAGTGCTCCAACGGAAAGCTACCCGATTGCTTTGGTATCGAAGGATGTCGAGGTGTTTCCGCAGAGCGTCCAGAGGATAAGACTGAAGTACTACAAGTTCCCTCAGAGTATTAAGGCTGACACTGGAGCCCCATCTTCCAACTCACCTTCATTTGGTGTTGGTATTATTGGGACATATAGTCCACAGAACAGCTTCGACTTTGAGCTACCAGATCATTACATCTCTATGCTTGTAGTTGAGATTGCAGAGCTTATTGGTGTAAATCTAAGGGAGCAGGCCATTGTTAATTATAGCAACACAGAGCAACAGAGTAATAACATTCAACAATCATTCGGATAATGGCTCGCAATTACGTACAACTAGATCAAATCATAGACGACTTCATCTTATCTATTGAGAGCGATGACTATGCGAGCAGAGCGTCTGATAACCTAATCAGAACAGTAGCTAAGCGTGGGCTCAGAGAGATGGGCTTTGACATGCTTAAGAAGATTCGTTCTCTTAAACTGAGTGTAGATACAAGCAATAGCACAGTTCCTTTACCAGACGATTATGTAGACTGGACTAAGATTGGTGTTGTTGGGCCAGATGGGATTGTCTATGTGCTCGGTGAAAACAAGAACCTAAACTACTCTCAGATATACTCAACCTCTGGTGGTAATTTCTACGACTCAGATGGTGATGGGCTATATGACAGAGAGGATTCAAAGACTGCTACCAATAGTGGCTCACCATCCACTGCTGATGGCATCAACGATGGTATGGATTCATACGTGTTTAGAAACTATGTCTACGACAACAGCCATGGAAGGCTGTATGGTGTAGGTGGCGGTCATTACTATGGTGAGTTTAGAATCAACCTAGACCAGAACAGAATCGAACTTAAAGGCGATAGCTCAATGAAGCAGGTCGTAATCGAGTATGTTGCTGACGAGGCTAGAGCTACGAACCCAGAGGTTCATGTTTATGTGGAAGAGGCTTTGCTTTCGTACATGTACTACAAGCTTATTGAGCGCAAGTCATCTGTTCCTCTCGCTGAAAAAGCTAGGGCTAGGTCTGAGTACTACAACGAAAGAAGAAAGGCTAACGCTAGAATGAAGTCATTCACTAAAGAGGAGCTTCTTAAGACAATCCGTAAGAATTACAAACAAGCACCGAAGTTCTAATGGCTATAGATAAGATACAACCAAAGTTCATCAATTCTGATGCACATGAGCGTCTGCTTAAAAATGGGGAGCTTAAAGATGCTGTTAACGTAACACTTGGTGAGAGTGGTGGTGGAACATCTGGTGTGCTTAAGAACGTTAAAGGAACCATACCAGGAGAGCCATTGAATCTGGGCGATGCTATTCCAGGTGAGTTCTGCTTTGTTGTTGGTGAGGTTTCTGATTCTCAAAGAGGTTACATTTATTACTTTGTTAGGTGCGAGCGAGACCCAAGAAATAAGAGAAACTACATCTTTAGGTATGACGTAAATACAGATAGATATATAATTGCGTTAGCAGACACTAGGCTGAACTTCCGTAGACACATTAAGGCTGATGTTCTCAATGGTGACTTCCAGATGGATGGTGTGTTACAGACTATCCTTTACTTCACTGATGGTGATAACCCACCTCGCAAAATCAATATTGACAGGGCTATTGCTGGTGACTACAATGGTCTAAGCAACTCTAGATGGGAATTCTCAGTAAACACAATTAAGGCTGCACCATTGTATCCCCCTGTTGTGTCGTTTGAGAGTGATTCATCTATTCCACATAACAACTTTAAAAACAAGCCATATCAGTTTGCTACGCAGATTGTTTACAGAGATGGTGAAGAGTCAGCCCTATCTCCATACTCTAAGCTTGCTAAGCCTATTCAGCTTGCTTATTACAACTTAGACGAACCTGGTTTCTCTGTTCCAAAGAATGCTGATAATGTGTGTATTATCAATCATCAAATTGAGTCTCCCCTTGTCAACCTACAGACTGAGGTAGAGAGGATAAGGATATATGCAAGGCTTGGTAATGATGGGGCATTTAACCTTATTGATGACTTTAACCCAAGGGACTCTAAGAGCAGATCTGTGTTTAACAATCAGGATGTTGAGGTGTATAGCCCATCCACTGAAGACTATAGGTTCTATAACGATGTCCTTGGAACTCCAATTTCAGACGCACTACAATCGAAGCTATATGATAATGTTCCTCAAACGGCTGTAGGGCAAACGATTGCAGGGAACAGACTCATGTACTCTAACTACACTGATGGGTATCCAAACGTGGATGTAAAAGGAGAGCTGACACCGATATATGTACCAGCTGAAAATGAGGACATCATTCCTTCCTCATTTGATATTGACGCTTATGTGTCTAACAACGCTACCTTCCCTGGGTTTGATATTGACTTCAATGGCATTCTAGAGGCTAACGGATACAACGCAGGGGAACCTATACCTGCTGGTTCTGGGCTTAGCTTTAGGTGGTCTATACAGCCAAACATAACTCAGTTCCAACATCAAGACGGGGAACAACTGTTTGACGTAATACTCCAAGACCAAGCATTAATTCTAAGGACGTTTAAGGCTACAGGCTTTGCTAACGAGCTTGTGGCTCAGCTTACACCGATAGAAGAAGCTGTTTTTCTAAATCCTGATGATCAGCCAATCTCGCAGGTCTTATCATCGCTTGCTAGTCAGATAGAGCAAGTTGAAACCGATGTCACTTATGATGTTCAAGGGGACGATGTTCTGTTTAGTGACATGACCACTGATTTCTCTTTGTACGAAGGGGTATTCGCAACGGTGTCTGCACCTAACGGTCTCACTATAACGTGGAAGTATGAATCTGTTGCGTTAAATGGTGTGCTGTCTGTGACACCATACATTGAGCGCATATCATTTCTACCAAGTCAAGCTCCAGAGGTAACTGACACATCGGATCAATATAACTTCGCTATACCGTTATTGGGAACTCAGGGGTGGGAGGTGAACTATACTGAAGGTATTTCTCAGAACGATGCATTGCTGTTTGGTAGCTTCACTAATGCATACAGCAACTTAGATGCAGACCTGATACTGAGCTTTTTCCCTGAAGGTTTTAAGAGTGGGGCATTGCATCCTCTTGGGATTGTGTACTACGATAGGTTTGGTAGGTCTGGATATGTAAATGACTTAGGTGTCGCATACGCTGGATGGTATAATGATCACGACAGAATTAAGGATGGTCAAACAGCACCAGCTATAGGTGCTGATATCAACAGTGAGATTATCAATGCTGGGCCAGCTGCTATTGAAGTGAAGATTAAATCACCAGCCCCAGAATGGGCAGAGTCATTTCAATTTGTGTATCCAGGGAACTCAACTGCTGACGACTTTATTCAGTACACAGTAGGTACTGCATTCCCAGCACGTAAAGGGGAATTAGTGACGGGAACTACAAGGGCTATCGACTCTGAGTCAAAGAGGCTTTATATCAGCCTTAAATCTCTTTCTATCTACAACGAAGAAAAAGACAGTTCTACTCTTTATACCTATAGAGAGGGTGATAAGCTAAGAGTGATAAACTTTAGGGGTCCACTTTTCGATGGAACCCTGGATGATAATCAGCTTGGTGAGCTATACCCGTCTGCTAGTGATGGTACAGTTATAGAGTTTAATGTTGTAGGTGTTGAGACATTACAGCAATCACTAGACAACCCTATTGCTTTCTCCCAAGTAGTAGTGGGTGGAGCTGAAACAAACTTTACTTCAGTAGCAGACATTGACGATAGATACACTGGCGACTTTATTGTTGTAGAGGCTCCAGAGATTGCTGGTGGATTAACTGGTTTAGATGGTGCTCAGTTGAAGTATGATGGCTTCGATTGGTTCACAGTCGCTAATGACTATGATGGAATCAATAACTACTTCTATCCAGACGGTACTTTACCTGCCTCTGGTAACTACGATGGATATAGTGAGTTCCTAAATAACTGGCAGAAGCAGTGCTTAGTAGAGATCTACAATCCAAGAGAAGAGATTCCTTTCCAGTTCTATTATGAAGTAGGTGATGCCTACAGAATATACAAAGGCCCTATTGAGCCAGACTCAGGATCGGAGGCTATAGGGATTGCTCAGCATGGAATTAGAGTAATCACTTCTGGTGATGTTCACTACAGGTTCAGACCATGTAAAGGCCCGTCATGGGTTGATCCAGATAGTGATGGAACATTTGCATTTAATTGGGAGGATCCAGATGATTGGAAATACAAGACAAAGCTAGTAGAGAGTTTCCTTCCGTCTGAGAATATATATGAGCGCATGTGGGATAAGGGTAGGGCACATATTAAATATGAAAATGCTGCTACCTTAAATCGCTTCAATTCAATAACGTATAGCGAACCCTACAATGAGGAAGTAGACAGACTCGTCCTGTCAAGCTTCGATGCTAACCAAAGCAACTTCTACTCACTTGATTCAAAGTTTGGTGGGTGTCATTACATTTCTAGTTATGGGACTAGCGAGAGGCTGTTGGCTATTCAAGATAACAGAGTTTCAAAAACTGGCGTGGGCACAAGCGTCATTGAGGATGCTTCTGGAGCTCAGAATTTAGCCTTATCAAGAAAGGTTCTTAGCTCAACTGTTTATTACACTGGTGACTATGGGTCAAGCAAGGAAGACAGAAGTGCTGTTCTTATTAAAGATCAGGCAGTCTTCTTCTTCGATAGTTCTAGAAAGAAATCTATAAGGCTAAGCAGCGATAAGCTTACACCTATCTCTGACCAAGGATATGCCTCTACTATAGAGCTTTTGTATGATGCATTTAACAACCAAGAAGTTGCTAATATACACAAGGCACCAAAGAAGATTATCTCTGGGTATGACCCGAATGATGATGTGTACTACTTGACCTTCCATATTCCTAACGATAGTCTAACCTATGGCAGTGCAAGAATCCCGCTTGGAACCTACACTTTAGAAAGCACGATCTTCCCTGGCTCTACTGTTTGCTATCAAAGATCTGGCGGTGATGGCGGTGGTAGATGGCAGAGTCGAATGAGCTTTGTTCCAGATATTTATTCTAACCAGAACAACACTATGTACTCTACTCAGTTTGTAGAATACACAGGCGGTGAACAAGAACCTAATCTATTGTTCCACAGGCATGATGATGATGCTTTTAGAACTGCATTCTACAATCAAGGCACATCAGACTTTTCATTCGAATGTGTTTCAAATAAGGCACCCAGCTCTGTAAAGGTTTACAACAGCGTATCTATAGAAGGTGACCTAAGAAATGTCCCTCAATTAAATATCACAGCAGAGTCTGACCTTGGTCATACCAATGGTATAAACACTATTAGTGTCAATGGTGAACAAGACATTGATGTGAATAATCAGCCCTTTTCTATAGCCAAGAGAAGAGAGGGGAGTATATTCTTTGATATGCCTCTTGACGTATCAGTAGCAAACGACGATGCCAATCAAGTGTATAATGCTGAGTTTCAGGTAGTTGGGGTGTGTGAATCATTTGATGGCAATGAGATAACATTCTCAAACAGCTTGAATGGAGTCTCTATATTAGGTGGGGCGACACTACAGTATCTAGGTGATGGCTTCACTGACATCGGAACTGTAGCCAATGTTGCTGATGGAAAAGTGTTTGTGTCTAATGAAATCACCGAAGACATCGTTGGTCAGGATATATACATGCTAACTAACATTGTTAACTCACAAGTGAAAGTTAATGGTCATAAGATAAGAGGTCACTATGTAAGTATGCATTTTAACATGAACTCTTCTAACATGATTAAGATATACGCAGTGAATGCAAACTACGCCTTGTCTAGTCTGCACCACGATAATAGTTAAAACATTATATTTGCAATATGGATCCAATTACATTAGCACTAGGACAACTGCCTAATCTTATTGGTGGCTTTGTAGCTAGGAAGCAAGTCAAAGATGAACTAGGAAGGCAGACTGAGGGTCTTGTAGGTGATATCGAACAATACGCAAAGGGGGCAAAAGACGCATCAGGTAGGCTTCAGGCTGCAACTAGAATCTCCCCAGCTGCACTCAGAGCATATAACTTAATGAAAGCTGGCGCTCCATCTAGTGCGGCAGATCGAGCTTTTGGCGGTCTTTTAGGAGCAACACAGACTGGTGCTCTTGATCCAAGAGCTGCTGGACAGTTGGCGCTACAGCAGTCTCAAGCACTCGGTGCTGAGCAGATGGATCAGTATGGCAGGCAAGCGAAGGCTGAAGCGTTTTTAGGGGGGAAGGAAGAGGCGCTTGATACTGTGAAAAGACAGCAGGCTACTGCGAGTGTAAAAAGACTTCAACAACTACAAGACGAGGCTATTGGTGCGTTAGGTGATACTAGACAGCGTGGTGCTGCTGAAAAAGCTGGATTCACTCAACAGCTCTTCGGTATGGCAGGGCAGCTTCTACCTTCTGCTTATTCTGGTATCGCTGGTGCAATGGCTGAGAAAGGCATGAAGGTTAGAGAGACTCCTGGTGAATTCTCTCATGACACCAACCCTATTGACATTGTAAGAGAGGGTGCTAAGATCGGTGAGATGACTGGTGGTGAGTTGATCTTCAACCCAGAGCAGTCAGGAAAGATGGAGAGAATGGCTGCTGAAGGTGATACTGAACTTCATAAATACATGAGAAGCTTATTCAAGAAATTTAATAGCAAAAAATAATGGCCTCTAGGATAAAATCCACAAATACTTTCCTTGATAGGCTTTCTGCTGGAACTCAATACTTCCAACCTTATTCATTTGAGCCGTCCGAAGAAGATAAAAAATCAGAAGAGTTTCTGCTAAAGGCTGCTGGGGAGAGAGCTCCATCTACGCTAAGCATGTACAATTCACATCATGCGCTTGTTAGCCAGATGTACGATCAGTTGACCTCTGAAGATACTCTCAACCATTACGCTGAGACCCCAGAGGGTATGGTTAAGTGGAAGAACATGATGGCTGACCTTGAAGATCGCATCAAAGTATATGAAGACATCTACGATGCTACTTATGGCGATCCATTAAAGGCTGATGGTAACGGCTACACTTTTGCTGATCAAGAGCAAAGGTCGAAATTAACAGATGGTAATCCAAGCAAATTCTTTCCAGGGTACGACATTGACCCAGCATTTGATCCTGCCACAACCCTAATGGAGATTGACAGAAAGGATGCTGTTTCTAATGTCACATTGAACTTAGAGACTGGTCAGTTTGACTTCGATGCTAACATCGCTCAAGGGCAGGACTGGTTCGATCTAAGTCAGTCGCTTCAGAACACATCACTATTTGATTACAGAGGCTTCCAAACTCAGACTTCTTTTAACGATCCTTTGTTCTACTCTGAGATGGGTGATTTGTACCGTAAGTACAACGACTATGACGAGAGTGATTTTAAGAATCACTTCGAGAATATTTTGAGCACAGATATTAATAAGCAGAGAGACGCAGCGGCATATTACATAGAAGAGCTTGGGGAGAGTGCTGAATTCAAGTCTGTTTCTGAGCTAATGAGTGCGGCAAGCAAAGGAGACGCAGCAGCAACTAATTTCTTAGAGTCTGCCTATGGTTCATTCTATGGTGCTGTTTCTCAAGCGATGAGTAACAAAAAGAAAATACAAGACAGAGAAGCTAAGAAAAACAGGGGTAGAAATACTGGTAGTACTAATACGCCACCTACTACACCTGCCGTTACTGCTTTACCAGCCGTTGTAACTGGTGCTGATATGAACTTTAATGGTGAGTCATTCACAGGCAACAGAATAAGCTTTAGTGGTCTCAGCAAGTTCACTATGGGTGACGAAAGAGTCGCTTTAAGGTCTATCTTTAAGGCTAACGATGGCGAATATTTTGCTGAGATCGAAATGGATGAAGGCTCTATAGAGAGATTCCCTATTGAAACTGACTCAGCCCTTGATCAAACTCTACGGTCTATATTGAAGGATGAATATGGGGAAAACTCAATACAAAAAATCATTAAATCTTTAAGCGGAACAACTGCTGCTGGTGGTGTTGATGAGCTTGATCCATCTTCGGAGGAGTTAAACAATGAAGATGACGAAGATCCTTTAGATCCAGCAGTAGACAATTAAGAATAGTTTAGTAGAGACACAAGATAAAGTTAAATAAAGATGAACGAAGAATACGTTAAAAAACTTTTTAAGGCTATAAATGGCGAAGAGAAAGGCTATGACTACAACCTGTTCGTGCAACGATTGTCAGGCAGTGATGAGTATAACAGAGCGGTCTTTAATGCAATTGATGGTGAACAAAAGGGTTATGATTACAATCAGTTCATCTCTAAAACTGGGCTTGAAAAAAAAAACGACGGACAGTCCTCCGATTCTACAGAGTTAACTCAGCCGATCAATCAGCAACAGGATGTGGTGTCTGCATCTTCGGAAGAAACTTCTACTTCGCTACCTCAAGAGAGCACAGGTGACACGAGAATAGGCTATAAAGAAGATGCTCCTGACCTCGGGGATAAAATCCTACGGATTATGTATGAGGTAAGTAGCGGTATAGGTGCGCCTTCTTATGCTCATGACGATACCCCGTCAGCCTTAGATGTAAAGAAACACGAGCAGTATAATTTTGGTGAGTCTGAAGATTTTCTCCTTTCTCTTCAGAATGAGAATGCGCTTGAGGCTTCTAAAACTTTAGAGACTATCATAGATCAAGTATCTGGCTCTGATGAGCTGCGAGAAAGGATAGCTGAATCCGAAAAGGAAAAAGAAAAAATAAAATCTGAATGGTCGAAAGACAAGGTCTGGGGCCAACAGGTTGGCAGATGGGAGGACAGCCAAGATTACTTTGATTATATAGCAATTACTCCAGAATCAGTAGAGCAAAAACTGATTAACGAGAAGTTTAAAGATCAGTTCATTGATAAAGCTAAACCAAAGCTAATAGAAGACCTAAGAAAAAATCTTCCAGAATATATTGTTAATGATGAAGAAAAGTTTAAGGAGTATTTAGAAGTAGCTACAGACAAACTCTTCTTTGAGAATGGTCTTAACTTAGACCTCGATGGTGATGCAAGGTATAACGACGAAGCATTCGCTATTGATATGTATAAAAACTTGAAGCTAGGTATTAAGGGGGTAGCTGATCCTTTAGAGTATGCTGCATACTGGGTCGCGTCAACCCCAATGCCCGAAGCAGTTTCTGATGCGTATTTAAAATCCAAAAGAGCCGAATCGAACCAAGAGACAGAAAAAATTGCTAGTAGCATGATTCAGTTCGAACATGGTATAGCTAACTCTTTTGCTAATGGTGACATCGGTAATGGGGTTCACCAGATTATAGGTGGTACTGTTCAGACACTACCTATTATTGCTCTAACAGCTGCAACAGGTGGTGCTGGTGGTGCTCTTGGTTTAGGTGCATTCGCTACAGGGGCTCTAACATTCACCACAATAGGCACTGTGTCTGGTGTCGGAACGTACATGTCAGCTAGAGACCAGATGACCATTAACCCAGAGACAGGGGAAGAGGAAGAGCTTTATGGTTACGCTGGGGCTATGGGCTATGCTGTGGCCTCTGGTGTTGGCGAGGGCTTGTTTGCTTTAGTAGGTCAGAGCATTATATCAAAAGCAGCAAGGGGCGCACAAGCTGGTAGAGGTGGACTGTTCGGTAGGCTTACATTAGCAGCTGAAGAGGCCCCAAGACTTAGGCAAATACTCACTAAAGAAACATTCAATAACGGTACACTAAAGAAACAGCTTTTTGAGTATGCTAAGGGGTATGCTGCAAGGAAGGGTGTGGCTATGGCTGAAGAAGGGATAACTGAGTTTGCTACTGGGTTTACAGAGAGTATAGTTGAGAGAGTGGCTGCTGGTGAAGACATTGACTTTAAGGCAGCATTAGAGACTGGTATTGACAACGCAATCCTTGGTTCATCAGCTGGCGCTATCTTTGAGTCTATCGGTGGCGCACAGAAACCACGAGACGTAGTGAATCTGTCTCTTGCTGCTGGTAATGCAGAAATGAGGTTAGTTCAGTTAGAATTGATTGACGGTGGTGAAGCAAACGAGCTAACAAACATGTCAAGCAAAATAGACGGACTAAAGGAAGAGCTTAAAACCACAAATAGTAATACAAGAAAAATTGAAATAGCTGAGGAGCTTAATGAGCTAAACACGAAGAGGCAATCATATATTGACTCACGATCAAAAGTCTACGAGAAAATGCAGGTGCAGGATAAAGAAGCCTTTGCTGCATTCATGGATGAGAGTAAGAAACAAGACAAGATTCTTAAAGAAATCATCGAGGTCTCTAAAGCAAAAGCAAAGGCAACGAAGAAAGGGAAATCAACAGATACTCTTACTGCGAAAGAAACTGAGCTTAAAGAGGAGCTACGTAGTTCAACGAGACAACAAAGAGACATACTCTCTAAGTTTGAAGAAACAACCACAGAGCTGACACAGAAAGAGCATAATGAGGTTGTATCCACTAAGCTTGAACACATACAGAATGAAGTGGACCAGGAGCTTGCTAACGCACAAGCTGACCTTGAAAGCATCAATGAGCAAATTGCTGAGGCTGCTGTAGGTATGAGTAATGAGCAGCTCGATGCACAGAGAGTGGCAGAGGAAAGAGTTGAGAGGGCTAAGAGAAGAAAGGCTCAGGTTAAGGATGTTAATACAAGACTTGAAGCTGCTAAACTACGCCTTGAAGATGCTATGGATTTTGAGGGCACAGAGATGTATGACCCAGTTGAGATGCAATCTGCTATTGATGAGGTGGCTAGTATTGAGAACGAGCTCAAGGAGACACTCAATATCACTGCTGAGCCAGCAACAGCAGTAGAGGTTGAGGCCCCATCTGTTGAGCCTATAGGTGGTACCGTGGAAGAGATCGAGTCAGCTCTTGAGTCTGAGCCACAACGAGACACAGATGTATTGCCAGAAGAAGAGCAAATCCCGTTTATAGAGGATCTTGCTACTAAAGCTGATGACAGTGATATATCGATATCAAATAATGATGGAAGCATCTCTCTTCCTCGGGAGGTTGGTAGATATGTGTTCTCAGACGGACAGCTTGGTATGCTTAACACAGCGATCACATCGTTAGTGTCAAAGCTCACTGATAAAGGAAAGAAGGTTAAGGTTATTATGTTGTCTGGTGAGTCAGCAAGGGTTGCGTCTGCTAAGTTAGGTGAAGGAGGAACAAGTGGATTCTTCACTAAATCCGATGGGGACAGCGTTATTTACTTGAATATGGATATTATTCAAGAGATGGCAACAGAAAGCAATGTCCCAATAGAAGATGTCATAAACGGAGTCTTTACAGAAGAAATCATACACGGTAGTGCCTTTAAAACTTTCTTCCAGTCAGCGTCTGTCGAGGATGTAAATAACATGCTTGCAAGCCTATACAATATTGCAGATGCAGATTTAAGGAGGGCTGCTGAGGTTAAATTAAGGAACTACTTAAGTGATTCTAAGTATATAGATAGCATCAACATTGAAGGGGATACTGCCGCTAAGATAGAGGCCATAAATAATATGGATCTTGATCAGCTAATTGACTTAGTATCTCAAGACAATAAGGGCAGTAGAGAGTTAGCTGAAGAGTTTGCTATTGAGATTGTGACGGATATGGTCTTAACTGGCAAGTCAACAAACAGGCTTGTGGATATCATCAAGAGGCTTCTTGCTAAGATTGGTTTTGGGGGTACAGATGCTGAGGCTAAGGCTTTCATTAGGAAGATCAAAATGGCTTACGCTGGTAAGGGTAACTTAAAGAGAGATGTTACCAAGATGCTTGAGCGTCAGAAAAGAAAAGCGGAGGAACAAGCAGACGGTAGAAGTAGATCAATTAGCAGAGAAGAAACTGTCTCTGCATATAACTTACCTGAAGGTGAGTTTGAAATAACGTTTGATCAAGCATACTACAGAGATGGACTCCTTGAAGGCACTGAGCCACAGACAATGAAGTTCAATGACCGTAGCGAGTTTGTCGAGTGGTGGAAGACCTATGCTAGAACACCAGAGTGGGGTCATGGTAATACTTCTTGGTTTGGATCTAAAGGTAAGTTTTCTTTTGACTCAGAGGGAAGAGGGTATAATAAGATCCCAGAGGTATCAAACATCAGGACTAATGGAAAGCTAGTAGACGTAGACGAACTGCTTCTAGATTATAGTAGACCATACAGTAAGTCAGAGGCTAGAGGTAGAGGGTCTGCTGCTTACTATGGGTTAAAACAAGATATAGACGCTGCTGTTGAGGCTGGCATTCTAACTCAAGAGCAGGCTGACAACATGAACGCAAACCTTGCTAGTAATGCTTTTGGTATCCTGAAGATTGAGAAAGCACTTGAAAGCGAGTCAAAAAACAGAAGCGAATGGGAGGCTGACCCAAGATACCAAGATCAAGCAAACGTACTTGAAGACTCACGCATAGCTGTTAATAGAATCATCGCTAAGAAAGCTAAAGAGGCTGGTGTGGACTTTGACTTTAATGATGATCTTCAGAACACATTCTCTAGAAAAGACAAGCCAGCTGAGAGATCAAGGGTTACTGCGTATAGTGCAGTGTCAGAGAAGGCTGTTACTTTTGAGTCTGGCGAGGAAGGCGTTCAGATTGTGTTAGAGCCAGTGGCGCTTATCGCAAATATCAAGAAGGGTGAGTACTATAAGTCCCTGCCAGAATCTGAAAAGGCTAAGTATGAGGCTGAGTCTGTTGCAAGACTACAAAAGATAATCGAAGAAAACATAGCCGCAATCAAGTGTGCTGGGTTATCATCTTGTTCTGTAGCTAATAAGACTACACTCACAGAAGTAAAGCATGAAATCATGCGCATGTTCTATGGGCCAGAACTGACGAATCAACAGATATCAGCTAAGGTCGTAATGGAAGACATGTTGTTTATTGAGGGTATTGTTGATGCAGAAGGATTGGTTCAAGGCAGTCCTTTTGAATTCCACATGGGCCATAAAAAGGCGTTGAGAACTGCATTGGCAGAGAAGATATCATTGAATGGGCTAGACGGGGATGTATCACCTAAGATGCTTGAGAAGCTAATGAATGTTGTTATTGCTGTTACAAGTAATGGTAATGCTAATGACAGAAACATTGCTGTTGCTAACCAAATAGCTGACATCATCTTAGACAACTACTCTAATAATGGCAGCCTGGAAATTCCAGAAAACAAGATGGCAGAGATCCAGGGTATTTCTGCTAGAAGTGAGGACAAAGCTGTTATACCTCAGTTGAGAGAGCTGAATAATCTGATTAAAAAGCACAGCCAGAAAGATAAGCTTAACGCTAATGCCCTCCTTGCTGAGCTTAATAGCGAAAAGACTTACTACTTATACAAAGACGAGAACGGACATATTACTGCTTCTAAATCTGCACCAAGGGGTGTTAAGCCAATATCTTCATTCCCATATACTAAAGCTCAGGAGATCTTTGGTCCTAAGATCGGTCAGTACGCTGCTCACTTGAATGGCAATCACTCAGGTGTTGTTGTTGATCTACACGCTAAGAGATACTTTGCAACTACTACTGGAGTTGATGTTGCATTCACAGACGAGGCACTAAAGGCTAAGACTGGCAGGGGCATGACTCGCTATGAGAAGATAGCAAAGGAGCTGAGTAAAAGGGGGCAAGAAGTACCAAGTGATGCGACAGAGGCACTTGCTAAGATTCTAGAAATCAAGAATGAACCAGGCATAGACCTTAAGGAGCAAAAGAAACTATCTGATTTCGTTATGGGATTGGCTAACGTAGATGCCGAGGGGTCTGACATGGCTCAGTATGGTGTAATGCATAGTGTGGCAAGCGTTGTATCGAAAGAGTTATCTACAGATTTACGTAGAGCAGCAACAGAGAAGGGTTATGTTAGTAAGGTTGGCGAGGCAATGGGCATTGACTTGAATAACTTAACTAATGACCAGGCTGAATTTTTATATGGGTCAGTTGAAAAGTACAACGTTGACAAGAACAACTCACCTAAATTCAAGGACTTTGGGTTTCCGTTTAACGTGATCAATGACTATATGTATGCTTCTGGTCAAGTGTCTGGTGGCAAACCGTACACTCAAAATGACATACAGATTGATAGCCAAATACTAACACCTCAAGACAAGGCGGCAAAACAGAGAAGGGCTAGTGAGGTAAATCCAGATGCTGTTGTTGTTTTCTCTTCTGAATACGGAGAGGCTAGGATTCCTTTCAATAAAAAGGCTAGGGTTATCAACGGGGCAAGGTTCAACGAGGTAGCCAGTGCTGTGTCTGATTTCTTCAACGGCAAGAGTGATCGTGTTGAGTCATTCAAAGTAACTGGTAACGACAGTGATGTATCGTCTAGAAAGAAGAATGGTGTTAGGCTACAGTTTGATCCTATGACTGATAGGCTTCCTCATATACCAAATGGAGGATATGTACGTGGTGCAGAACAGATTACCGAGGTGAATGGTGTGTTCTATGCCTCTGGAAAGATAGAGATGGCTGATGCTAAGGACAACTTCTCAGGGAAGAGCACAAACAAGGAGGTCCGTAAGGCCAATAAGGACGGGAGCATAGATAAGAATTATGCTGTTGCCATAGAAAGACTACAGGCCATGACAGAGAAGTCCACTGAAACAAGGCCAACCACAGAAGAAGCGGGGGAAATATTTGATACACTTAGTGATTCAGATGTTGATGCTTTGTACGATGATAAGGGTGCTCCTGAAATTGCCAGAAAAGAGCGCAGCAGGGCTATGAGAGGTAAATTCATTCGTAAAACAGCTGGTAAGGCTGCTGCTAAGTACGGTGGTAAAACAAGGCAAAAAATCCTTAATAACCCAGAGAACTATATCAGTAGACAGAACATCAAGGAGAACAAAGACAGACTCCATTTAATGACCGAGACTGAGCTTATAGAAATCATGCGTGATTCAAAGCTAGGCGAGCTTCAAAATGAAAACAACAATTTGAGTGTTCTTGCATCAGCTGAGCTGATAGCTAGAGCAGAGACCCGTGGAGACATGGATGAAATTGCTTCTCTCGTTGAACAGAGAGCTAAGATGGGTACTTCTGCTGGTAGAATACTTAGGCATTTTAGAGAGCTCAATAAGGCAACACCAGTGGGAATGACTACTGTCATTATGAAGGCTATAGAGCAGAGAGGTAACACACTGTCAGCGGAACAAAAGACTCGACTCTTTAATACTGTTAAGGCGAACATGGATGCAAAAGCCGAGTATGATAAGTTAAAGAAAAGAGCCATCAGGGGTGAAGATGTTGAGGTCAAGCTTAAATTGGCTAAGAAGAAATTAATGGCCGCAGACAAAGACCTGTCTACTCTCACTAACAAATGGGTAGAGAGAGGATGGGGTGATCTGGGTAAAATGCTTGTCCAAGGTAACTTGCTTACAATTAAGTCTCAGCTAGTAAACATCGGTGCTAACCTTATTAACGTGTTTGGTAACGTGCTTGTTGGTACTATTGCGGTTCCAACTGAGACACTCATTAACGCACTAGGTCTTGCATCATCTCATTATAAAAACAGCTACAGCTTAGCTGCTTACTTGGAGGGCGCTAAAGGATTCTTTAGAGGGCTCGGTGAGGCTGGAAAGCAGATATTTACTGGTCAAGACCCAGACATGGACTCAGAGTGGAGAATGGAGAGAGGGTTCGCCCCTTTTAGATCTCTCATCACTGCTTATTCTGGTAAAGATCTCCCTCTTAACGCTAAAGGAAAGATCAGCAAATCGATGAGAGCGAAGCTGGCAGTTCAATTTTTACCTGGTCTTGCCGCAGAAATAATGTTCCGATTCCTGTCTCTTGGTGATACTCCTTTCAGAAGATACGTAGAAGGGGTGGAGCTACACAAGATGGGTAAGTCTAAGGGGCTAAAAGGTGAGGCACTTAAGAGGTATGTTAAACACCCTAACGCTAAAGACCTTGAGTTTGCTGTTCGAGAAGGTAAGAAGCTAACATTCCAAGCTGACACTGACACAAGTAAGCTTGCTGAGCAAGGCGTGGGATACATAATTAAGTCGCTAGGTAAAGTGTTTGACATGACGGTTGGCCCCAGAATCATTGACCCTTACCAACTTTCGACGTTCTTGATCAGAACTGTTGTCCCTTACGTGAAGACTCCTGCCAATATCTTGTCAGAGACCTTGACGTATGTTTCTCCTTACTACGGAGTTGCAAGAATGATGAGAGATATAAGAAACAACGATGCTCGTGGTGCGGCACAGAACTTCGGTAAGATAATGGTTGGTAGTATGGCATCACAGACAGCAATGGTGTTGGTAAAAGAAGGGTTGATCTCTAGTGCTATTGAATGGAATGAAGACGAAGAGAAGAATCTAGCTTACGACCAGTTCCCTCCATTCTCTATTAACGTGAGTGCTCTAAAAAGGTTAATAGATGGTGAAAGCGTAGCTAAGCAGCCAACTGATGATTTCAAAAACTACACCAAATTAGGTATCATCGGTACTATTTTTGGTGCTATTGCAAAGTCTGCTGACAGAACCGAGCTTCAGAACAGAAGCTATGATGACATGAAATTTCTTCACCATGCAGTGAATGACTCATTTGGGTTTGGAGCTGGCAGTTCAGTATCATACATGATGGACCAGAGTTTCTTGCAGGGTATTGATGGCTTGCTTAGTATCATTACATCTATAGGTGAGGATGATTGGAATAGATCAACAGAGAGATTCATTAATTCGGTAATGAAATCTGCATCTGCTACTGTGCTCCCTAATACATTGTCTCAGCTGCACAGAGCACAAAGAGAGTACATGCCAGACTACAGGATTTCTAAAGACATGGACATGGATGAGAGACTGCTTAAGACTCTTGAGTACATAATCAAGGATAGAACATTTAACACTGATGGTGTACCTATTAGAGTTGACTGGAAAGGTAATGACATCAAGCAAACACCAACGGGTGCAGACCCTACCATATACCATATATTTGACATCACCAGTGCAAGAAAAGGTGAGGCTGACCCAGTTTCAAATGAGATCTATCGGTTGTATGAGAACTTAGGCGATATCTCTGAAGTTGTTGGGACACCTGGGTACGCAAAGAAGAAAAAGCTTAATGTCCCTAATATCAGTAGCAAGAAGATGTATAGAGCTATCAATAGGCTCCCTAGAAACTATACATGGATTGAAGATGATGATTTTGTAGCGAGCTCTCTTTACTTGACAATTGCAGAGATCAACGGATTGATGAAGCTGTCTGGAAAAGAAAGATATGCGAAGCTTGAGCAGCTCACTAAGACAGATTTTTACAAGAAGGCTAATGATGCTAAGAAACTTGAGATGCTTAACGAGATAAACGAAGGATATGATTCATCCCTCGAAATGGACGGGTATCTGCTTCGAGCACACTCGATAAAGATTCTAGACATAATGCAAGATAGATACGAAAATGAGCAAGAATAAATTCAAAGACACAAAGCTAGGCAAGTGGCTTAGAGAGAAAGCACCGAAGGTATTAGATGTCGTTGGTGACTTACTACCAGACCAAGGGGCTCTTGGCATTGTGAAGAATCTCATAGACAAGGATCCAGATCTATCCGCTGAGGATATAGCTAAGGCAAACGAGATGATAAAAGATATGTATGAGCTGGAAGTTGCCGACAGAGAATCAGCTAGAAACCGAGAGGTTGAAGTGAAGAAGTCTGGTAGTCAGGACATCATGATGGTTATCACTGGTATCGTTGGATTGGCTGCATTCATCTTTATGATCTATGCTGTTGTTTATGTTGACCATATCACAGATAACGACCTGTTCGTACACCTCATGGGTATGATCGAAGGTGTTGTCATCAGCAATATATTTGCATACTACTACGGAACAAGTTCAGAAAACAGAAAGTAATGAAACCTAAGAAAAGAAAAGTAACCAAAGGAACCTACGACATGGAGGTTGATGGTAAGTCAGTGCCAGTAAAAGGTAAGCTCGTTCAGAAGTTCAACAAGAAGGGCGAGCTCGTAGCTGAGAAGTTTACTGCTAGAGGCAAGGATGCGATCAAGCGATTCAAAGAAAAGAAGAAGAAGACAGGGAAGGAAATGCTTGTTAAGAAAAGAGTTGTCAAGTATAAATAAAGAAAGGGGCTTATGCCCCTCTCTAGTTTTAAGGTAACGCCTTGCACTTATCCAGTGTAACGCATCGCTAAGATAGTTATAAATCTTCTTCCTTAACGAACACACCATTTACGGTGGTGCCTGACCGCTTAGATATCTTAGTGTATGCAACATTGAGTGCATGCGCTGGGTCGATTCCTAGCTGTCTAGACAAGATGATTAGTGTTACAAACACGTCTCCAAGCTCGCTCTTAACTTCTTCAGTTGGCATCATCTTAGATATGGCGGCATTGAGCTCACCTAATTCCTCAATAACCTTCATCATCTGAAACGGAACATTGCTTGGGTCGATTAGTTTTCTGTCACTAGCCCAAGCAGTTACTTCTTCTTCTAGTGAGTCAAGTGTCTCTTTTGTTTTCATTAGTAAATATTTTTCTAAACATTATTCGGAGCAGTCTCCATCTGATTTATCTTACTGGGCATGCCCCTCCTTCACATTCATCAATCTGTACTTCATCAAAGCTGATGTGATCTAGGCTAGTGATAGGATTCACTTTCTCTTTCATCTCGTTATACTTTTCGAGAGTGATCTCTTCAAGTGGTGCTTGATCGAAACCATGCTCGCTATGAAGGAGAAAAGAAACAGACTTGACATTAACGTAGTTCTCAGATAGCCATGCCTTGATATCATCAAGTTCATTCTTTCTGTAGTAGATTGTTACTGACACACTGTTGTCACTCCACTCTTGCTGTAGTCTCTTAATAACTTCAAGCTGATCTATAGCTGTCATGTCATCAGCGAACTTAGTGTCAGAAGGGAATGAGCATGGGAACTCAACCACTACCGTGCTGTGATCATCAGTACCATCAAAGTTTCTTACGTACTCGATGTTATACCCATTCTCTCTGCACATCTTAGACAGCTGACTATCAGATGCCATGCGTATTCTACGGATGTAGTACTGTGAGTACCCAGGGTGAGCACCTGGGGTTACACCAGCAAGCAATGACAGCGTACCAGATGGCTTAACTGTTGTGAGCTTGATAGATGTAGGGAAGCCCATCAATTGAGAGTACTCTTTATCGTATGCTCTAAGCCATGTGTATGCGTCTGACAACCAAGACTGTTGTTCATCTGTGGATTGCAAGTACCCAGTAACACCAATACCCATACGCATGTTCTTATGTACGATATCCTCAGTCTCCTTCACTGAACACTTGATAGATAGGCTATGCTTGTTCACTCGGTATAGGTATGACATCACCTGACGAAGCTCTTCCTTTGACTCGATGTTAGGCAAGTAGATTTCAGCAAGGCAACATGTCTCGAAGTTTGCAAGTGATTGCTCAGCACATGGATTGTACCCCATCACATCTGGGTCTGGATACTGAGTCTCACCAGTCCTACCTTGGATGCGTGAAGAGTCTAGGTTGATGAGCCCGTATGGTTCACCATTACCATTGTACCCCTCCCAGAATTCCTCTGGTAGCTTTGAGAAATCATCACATGCAATAGAGTTGTTAGACATAGCTCGCCAGTTAGGGATGTCACCAAGGTCCCAGCGTTTTGCCTTTAAGTATTCAAGGTCATCGTAATCACCAATAGCAATCTGAGCTGATCTGCGCACGTTTCCTGCCACCACAACACTACCGATGATGTTCATGATGTCTAGGCAATCAATAGGGCGTAGACGCTTGCCTGAGCGATTGTTAAGCACCTCATTAATTTGCTGAATACCACGAGACAATGGCTCTGCTCCAGAGGCTGTTCCTCCAAATCCTTTGATCGGTGTTCCAGAAGGGCGAATCAAGTGAGTAGCAAACGTGAACCCATCGCCAGTAACGAAGCTGGCCTCAAGTGTTTTCTTCAAGAGGTCAACCCATCCCTCACGAGAGTCAGGCACAATGAAGTCAGAATCATTAGTGTCTTGTCTAGTCACCTTAACCTTACGCTTCACCTTCGGTAGCTGGTAGACATGTTCTTTTTGAATGTTAAATCCTACACCACTACCGAGCATAAGCATTTCAAATGCCCATGTGAATGGACGAATAGGATCATCAACAACTACGAAGGAACAGTTTTGTAATGATGGTAGACCAAGTTGATCAACAGTCTTAGTTCCAAGCTGCCATAGGAATCTACCAGCAACAGTTCCTTTGAGCTGCATGTGAATGTCTTTCAGCTCAGCAAGCTGCCAGTCTTCAAAGCCACAATTAAGTTGCTTGTTTGCAGCATCAATGATGCGATCAACAGTGTCTTCCCACTCTTCTGTCTTGCCGCTCTTCATTGGGCGGGAGTAGGTTCTTTTGAAGGTAGGGTATCCCACCTCTCCCCAAGGGATAGTTTTTTTGTCTGTCATAATTTTAAGTGAAAAAGGGCTGTAATTTAATCAATAATTCCTTGCTTACAGTAAGCCCAAACCCTGTAAGAAGTTAGTGTTTTAAGGTCTGACACACAGAGAGTTGTGATAACATCCTGCCTATCTTTACGTGTGTATTTCTTTTTGTACGCATCACGTTTGTTGCTAACTTTCTCGTCGCTAACATTGTCACGCATGTATGCTAGTAGCTCTCGTCTATCAACGATGATGAACCCACCAGCTTCAGGCATTTCGAAGGCAATGATATGAGACTTCCCATATATCCAGCCAGCGTCACCATTAACATTGTTAAACTCGCACCATATCTCTTCGGGGATATTGTTGCCTTTAACATCAGCAGCCCACACCTTCCCATCAACCTCAAGCCAGAAGTCAATGTGATCGTAGATGTCTTCATTCCTAGAGGATTTAGTCACAGAGAACCCAAGTGACGTTGCCGCTCTCTTGAATCGTTCCTCTGATACCTTTCCTAGTCTGTGAGAATAATATGATTTACTCATTGTCTTCGATGTAGTTTATCAGGGCTGACCTCATTAAATCAAACTCAAGGTTCATCTGCTTCCTTGTTGACAGTATCAGCCCCTCTAATTGCTCTCTGTTTTTTACTACGCTACTACCATCACTTGTGAATACAGACTCATATAGCTCTGACGCATACATCCCTATCCTCGCTGTAGCTATTGAATACTTTTCAATAAGCTCTTCCTCAGTCATTGCTGGGAATAGATTAAGGTCTCTTGCCATTTGCTTTTATTATTTGAATTGCATCTTCTACTTGTGATTTATTCTTACAAATAAAGAGCATTGGAAGTTCACCACCTTTGTCAGAAAGAAACTTAAGAAACAGCTTCCACCTCATAGGAAAGTCATGGTGGGACCTGTTAAATCCTTTAGTCTCTATAATCCAGCTACCGTCCTTAGCTACGAAGTCTGGTGTGTACTTGATAGGAAACACTGACTTGAATGATTTGTCAGTCATTTGCTTACCCTTTGGTGTCATCTTGTGATACACACCCTCGTACTTAAAGCCATCAACAAGGACATACTCGATACCCTCATAGTCAAACTCTAATCCAGACTCACGTAGAAGCTTAGCACTGTCAAGCTCAAGGCCACTCTTGTACTTCCCTAGCGACCTCTTTGTTGATGTCTTCTTCTTAGTAGTTGTCTTCCTCTGCTTCTTCATCCGACAAAGATAGCGATTAAGATTCTAAAAAACTATTGTTTCCAGAAATATTAAAAGATCTATAGTTCTCAAACTCGTTTGATATCGGTTGATATAACTCTTTAGATGTATTCACCATCCTAAATCCAGTCCCCTGCGTATTCATTATCATAGTCACAGGCTCATCAATAGATGTTGGCTCGCCACCAGTCTCGGTCTCACGCACCTTACGGACATGCAACTCAGTAGTCTTTTTAGTATGCGTGTCTGGAGCCTGAACCTTTCTATGGATCGTCAGAAAGCAATCTGCTCTGTTCACAAACTTACCACCACCCTCTGTATCTTCAGCGTGTGGCGCAACTGGCAATCCATCATCGCCCTTACGCCTCTGTGCCTCAGTAACAGCATGCATGTTCAACCACACGGCTACGTTGTTAGACGTAGAAAAAGTAAGGAATTCACTCGATGCCTCGTAATGATACTCGTGGCTATTGATGTTTGATGAGGTCTCAATCTTGAGACTGTTGTATGGGTCAATAAAGACAGCATCTGTGTCTGGTTGCTGGCGAAGGATCTTCTCAAGGAAGAGGATGATGTCGCTGTAGCTATACACTTGATTGTTACTGATCACCGTGAAGTGTTGATTCACCCACTTGTATGCAGTCTTACGCTGTTCATAAGTCATCGAATCGATCTTCTTATTGGTAGCGAACTGCATTAGCTTCATCTTCAAGGAGGCAGTTCTGTTCTCTGACGAGTAAACAACCCACTTCCAGTCATGCCTGATGGCTGCATTCACCATCATGTACAAAGCAACAGTGGTCTTACCTACGTTGCTATGTCCATTCATGATTACAAACTCCTTCTTGTACCTAAAGTACTTGTCAAGCATCTCATCACCAGTGTCTAACCCAACAGCAATCTTACCATTAGCGAAGTCGTCAATCCATCTGAAGTCCTCGTCGTCTGAAGATATGAATGACATATCGCCATCGTTGATTAGAAGCTCACGCTGTGCTGACTGGTCTGCATTGATGACATCCCTGATAGGATCTTTCTTCCCTTGTTCAAGACCATCTCTGATTGTCTTAACAGCTAGGTCTTCGCTCTCAATATCTCTCTTTGATATCTCACGAAGAAGAACACGAACAGCCTCTTCCTCTTCAATTCTTCCTGCCGCAACATAACCACCTATGAGTCTGGATGCACGTAGCAGGGCGCTGTGCTTATCACCATCCTCTGCTTGCCTAATCATCCGTGCTGCAAGGTTCAGCTTCATATAGTCAGTCACCTGACCCTCACGCCTAGCAACCTGGATCTCTGACATCTCGCTTGCTAATGCCCCGAACTTAGCTGCACCCTCGTTGATTACAATGTCTGGGTCGTAGGATTCAAAGCATGCACGAGACTCATTCACTCCTGACTCATCGACATCTAGTCCATACTGCTTATGGAAGTACTTAACTAGGGCACGGAAGTGATCACGGTGTCTCTCTGGGTTAGTGATTCTAACCAGTGCCTTCAAACCCTCACCTGATGGGGATACCCATACTGAGTACACGTACTGGTCTGTAGCAAGTGATGCCTTGCTGTTCTCTACGTCGATGTGATCGAAGTCTAATACAATCAATCCGCTGTGATCGAACAGTGCATCATCTGATCTATCAGTGAACTCACCACTGAACAGCACCACGGGCAGCAGTAGCTTAGACGACTTGTCGCCTTCTCTTACTAGAGTGATGGTGTCTTTAGATTTACCATCCCTGATGCGGGTCAGAGCCTTACCTACATTGATGTAGTTAGGTGCGTTCTTCTCGTATACATTCTTAAATATTGTTACTGTCATCTCTTGAAATCATTAGTAATATTAAGTAACCAACTAGGTCAAGCAGGGTATCCTCTGTGTCGTCATTGAGTCCAGAGTTAGCGATGCGCTTTAACTTGTCATCAATGCGCATGCATATACCGTCCCCTACGTTAGCCTTTGAGAACACCTGCACTGGCTTAAGTGCTGAGTCACCGTACTTCTTGTTCTTCTCAACAAGCAGTTCCTCAATGTGTTTTAGTTTGTCTTTTACTTTTCTCTCGAACATTATTCTATCTGTGATGAGATTGGCCCTAAGTCCAAACGCTTTAGTACCTTTCTGATTAATACTTTCTTTTGTCCTTTGTAGTTCTTCGAATACAGCCTCGACTCTAATGAGCGCATGGCTCTATGGTCGTAGTGCATAATCTCTCCTGGCTTCTCGTACCTAGATATCAACCAGTTCTGAGACTTATGTGTGCTCTTACCTTTTTTGTACGAGACCTCAATCTCGTAGTAGTATATGATTTTATCTGCTTTCATATTCAAAACGTGTTTTTCTTTTGATGCGTGGTGCCAGCCATTCGAAGCTAACTAGATTGTCCATTTCTTCTTCACAGTCTTCCTTTCTTAAGACAATGAAGTTGTCACCCTTCTTATTGGGAATGAGTAGTAGCAAGTAGTCCTCGTCGAACCTCTTCATCATAACCATCCCGTTGTTGTGATACATAATCACGCACTTGAATGACATCCCTGATCCGTTCTTACTAGCGGAGAAAGAGAAGGGGCTGGTGACTTTTACATCACACAACCCCCAATCAAGAGATGTGTACAAACTAAACGGCTTAGAAGGGCAGTCCGTCATCGTCGTTAGCGGCTACTGTTGTGTCCTTTGATTCAGTAGCCTTGCTTGTTTCACGCATAGCAATGCGCTCCTTTGCAGCCTCGCTATTTGGATTGTAAATCTGCCCGTAAGGTTTCCCGTTCTTAGACATTGCAAGGGTAATGATTGCGTTACCGCCCTCGCCCTTTTCGTTACGTGGAGTCACGTAGTTCTCAAGAACATCTTTCAGCTCGTGATCTTTGAACTTGATCTTCCATCGAATAAGTTCACCGTTATCGTTGAACATTGGTTCGTCCACCCATCCGATGAACTCTGAGTCATACTTTTTGTCGCTCATGTTAAATTGAATTAATTATTAAACTAAAAATTCCTGTGATACAAATATAAGTTATTGCTAGAACAAATGCAAGTAATGCGCATTTATTAAACTTCGAATTCTTCAAAGTAAGTATCTGGAGTATGTCCTTTGTCCCCATTCAAAAAAGATTTTATGTTATCTACAGCCATGTTGAACTTCATTTCACCTGCCATGAGTGTGTTCTTAGAACACTTGATGATGCCAGGTAGGTATGGGTAAGCCTTCTCTTGTGCAAGCCAGTAGTAATCATTCATACCAGTTGTCTTGCAGTAGATGTATGCTTGGATATCATACCCAAAGTCAAACACGCTGTACTTAAACTTGTTAATAGACTTGGTTGTTTTGGAATCAACAACTGAATCTGTGTTGAGACAGTCTATGAAACCCTTGACAAGCACATCGACACCTGAGTCAGTGGCAATGTGTTCGTATATCTCTACTTGATACGAGCCGTTAAGGAATGTATCGTATAGTCCAGAGGCTTTGAGTCTTTCAACCATCTCCTTGGCGGTCTTCATGTCGTCGGATGATACAAGCATCTTCTTCTCAACATTCTCCACGTAGTCCTTTGCCTTACGCATGGCCTCTTTGTATTCACCTGTCAGCTTCACATTCTTTGCTCCACGAGCCTTGCTGCTTAAGCTGTCTATGATGTTCTCGTCACTGACAACGCTGTACTTGCTGTTGAATTCTTCAATATCCATGAACAGCATATCGTCATATAGCGTACCAAAGGATAGTGCAGTAGACTGGAACCGTAGCTTACCCTTCATGTAGAGGTCAAACAGCGTGATGTCCCCAAGCGCATACTTGATTGACGAGTAAGACAAGTGTGGCTTGTTGTATGCCTCGGATAGCTGGTCCTCGATCTTACTCATCAGTGAACGAATTTTTTGAGTGCCGCAAGCTGGCGCTCAGTTAGCTTATCACTCTTAGTCTTCACTATCTGATCGTACACCTTCTGCTTGTTCTTAGCAGTCTTGATGTGTGCTACACACTTATCCATCAGTGATGGCTCATCAGATGTTGACCTTGCTTGAGTAGACACAGTAGCTTTATCGTTACCATGAGTGTTAGTGGAATCGCTGTCTTTTGAATCGTCGATAGCAAACATACCATTCATAGCGTACTTACGTGCGTAGGATGATGATGCACCAGTGACCTGACTACCATCCATACCTTTCTTGCTCTCTTCCTCTCTAGAGTAGCTACATGTAGTGATTGACTCTGTGCCCACTGTGAGTGTGCAACTAGCCTCGACATAGTATCGCTCACCAACCATCATTAGCTTGTCGCTAAGTACTACTGTTGCCTTGTGCTCAGCCAGTAGTGGCTTCAATGCTTCGAGGATGTCTTCGGCACTGCGGTACTTATACCCGCCGAACTTGTTTTGTTGGCCTTTAGAGGCCTTCAACTGTGTCTGAATAACAGACAATACTTCATGAACCGTTTTGCTCATTTTCTATTTGATTTAATTTTACTAAGAATTAATTCTATGTGCAAGGTAGAACTTTCAGATAACTTACACAAGTTTTTGTAGCCTACATTTCCTGCATTCGTGAGAAATAAAGGTTATACATTTCCTTCTCTTCGATTGCATCGATGCAGTGGTTGGGGTCTATCTTATCTAGGATAACGAACATCGCCTTTCCTGCCCATGTGAGATTTAACATGAGATAGTTCCTACCAAGGCAACTGCTGATGGTCTCATATGGGTCTCCGAAACGGAGATCCATCAATGGGAAGACTAGCTCTTCCTTTATGAAGAAGATGTTAAACAGTGGAGCCATCATTACGTTACCAAACTGATTAACAGCATAAGCCATGTCGAAGATATATTCAGCCGTGCTGATGTACCAGTCCTTCAGCTTGCGCTTATAGATTCCTCTTATCAGGGCAACGATAACACCTAATGGTGCTAAGATGATTGTCAGTGTGAGTGCTAGTATGAGTAGCACTATGCTTATTAGTAGTTTCATAATATGAATTTTAATAAAGTAAGTACCAGTAGTTTGAGATTAATGATGAGACAAGTACCGTGGTGACTAAAGCGCCTATACTTAATAGGATACCATGCGTCATTCCATTGTCGTATGAATGACGACGAACCACGTCCATCAATTCAATCTGTGACTCAGTGAACTGAATCGGGTTTATTTTTTTTCCTTTTCTTATTCGACTCATTTCTCTTTCATCCATTTCATTATTAACTCACTGGCTTCTTTCTTGGGTATGTTAAACTCTTCTACTATGTATGGTCTCGCCCCAAGCATATTGATTACTCTCGAACCCCTTAGTCTATCTAGGTATTCAAATACTTCTTTCTCCATTTTGTTTTTGTGTTAAAAGTTAAGGAGCAGAGAACGGTTTCAATACCGTCTTCAGTTGATCCATGTTTTCCATAATTCTATCTAGTTTTATTTTAAAAAATATTGCCTATTATTTTTGTAACTTTACTCATAAATTCACACCTATGAGATTTACATCATTACAATTAGGATTCTTAGCGAAGTATTTCTTTACTGAAGAAGTCCTAACTATTGCGCAATGGGCTACTATTGCGGACATCGTTAAAGAGTTTATTGGTCTAGGAGATCCTTATGACCAACAGTTAGTTGTTGAAGCTGTTAAGTTTGCCACAACAAAAGTACCTAGTGAAAAAAGCCTTGACTATTTTGTAGCAAAGGTTATTTACTGGGAAGAAAAGAAGTGACTAATTAGCCCTAACCGTAATCGTTAGGGCTTTTTATTTATCGTACTGCATTTATAAAGTCAGCTATATTGTACTGGCTATTCTCCAACCACACACAATCGTCATAGTATTCGCTTCTGTTGTACCTTAACTTTTCAATTTGCTTACCTTCAAGGCTCGCTAGATCCAAAAGAAACAAACTTGTAGGGTCATCACCACAATCTATCTTAGCCTTATCTTTTAGCTTTAAGGTTGTACCGTCAGTGAACTTTAACATGATATAGTTACCTGCTGCACCAACGCATCCTAAATCCACTGTTGAACTCACATACATAACATACGTTTGATCAAAACGTCCCACGCCAATAGACAGCTCTCCTATTCCTTCTGCTACCGTATATGTTTCTGTGATTCGTAATATCTCACCAGTGAAGTCATCTGTTTCATTCTTCCACAACTCTTGTGAGTTTACCTGTAGCGCCATCAGCGCAATAATTACTGCAATTAAATTCTTCATTTTTACTTGTGTTTAGTTTATTTTATTTTAACGGTATTTATCATTCCACTTATTCCAATAGTGTCTATGCTGTTGAAAACCCATAACACATATAAAGAGACAGGTTATCCAAAAGTATGGTTGTCCTGTAGTTATAGCTTTCACTAGAACTAGTATAAAAATAATTGGTGTAGCTAGAACATTTGTAAGTCTAGCCCAAGGATGCTTCTCCCCAATGAGATACTCCCAGTATGTATCAAACTTTCTCATAGATTAAATGTTTTTTAGTAGGTAAAGAATGTCAAGCATCATATCGAGTGCGTTATCAGTTTTACTTTCGATATCTGCAACTTTTTTTTTGATTTCAGATCTAAGATCTTCTTGGCCTTTTTGGTATTCATCTTTACTCATCTTTGTTTTGGTTTAATATCCGTAGTTTACTTTAATTGCCATTGCTTGGTTAGTGGCTAAATCACCATAACTTTCTTTTAGACCTTCCATTACTTGAATAGCAACATCTGTATCAAACTGGCAAATAATGTCTGATGTCAAAGAAAGATAGTCTTCTAATTCTACACCATCACAAACATCATTGTTTCTAATAGTTGAGATTAAATAGTTTACTTGTTTACTCATCTTTGTTTTGGTTTAAACCATCAATTAAAAAATATTGCTAATCATGTATATTTTCATTTTTGTTTTGGCAAGTAAATATATTGTATGTTGTTCTGTAATATGCTATAATGTAAGCACCATTTGGAGATTTAAGTAATAATTCTTTGTTTCCTGGAGGTGTTTCTTGTATAGGACATCTCCATTTTAATTCTTTACTCATCTGTCTTAAATTATAGGTTTATCTAAAGCTCCAAGCATCTGCTCTAAGACTGTTCTTATTTCTTCGATTGATTCTCCACAAGCTGTTGATGGTCTTTCAGCACACCCTGCAAACATTCCATCTTCGTTATAGTAGACTTCGTGTATGGCGTACCATTCTTCGTCAACGCCCATAGCCTTATCAACTACCTTAATTACTCTATGATTCCATCCCATCATCTTTGTTTTTTGTTTATAATTAGTGTGAATTATACACTGAATAGAGTTTATTCGGGTGTTATGCACAAGGCAAGAAAGGCTTGCACACCTCTACAACTTTATCACATTGTTGAACGTCCATCATTCCAATGTGGCAAA
>UEXN01000242.1_pt1 | contig 56928 bp, 85 predicted proteins | sample 1796711 | NCBI WGS metagenome assembly UEXN01 (sample SAMEA4772470, study PRJEB27181) | metagenome | reverse complement strand
GTTTAAAATATGGCCTCAACAAAGACGCCAAAGAGCATGATGAGACAGTTGCTAAGACAATCTTGAGAACAGAATCAACTGTATTGGCCTCTCCGGAGCCCGTCATTGAACCTGTCATTGAACCTGTTGTATTAGCTACACCAGAACCTATTAATGAGGTTTCAGTTACTGAGGTTGTGAAAGAGGACCCGGTGATAAAGGCTGTCAAGAAGACAACTACTCGCCGAAAAACAACAAGAAATCTAAAAAAAACCTCTGAGGTGTCTACAGCTACACCTAAGAAAACTAGAAGAAAAAGAACAACTAGACCAAAAACAGCAAGCTAGAAGATCTTTATAGTTATTGTAACTAATTATGTAGAGGAGAATTCTAAGCATGTCTGTCCCTACATTATCGCCCAAACAGAGCACAAGCCCAATCGTATTGCCGGCGACGGGGAGCGAGGCAAAGGTCTCCGCTGCAGTACCCCTTGGTATGTACACTGGCTCGGCGGAGTTTTTGTCGGGAGCCGCTTCTCAAGTCAAGTATACATATAGAAAGCTAGGCGGGGATGTTCTAGATATTGAACTAACGCCAGAAAATGTGTATGCAAACTTTGAGGAGGCTGTTTTAGAATACTCTTATTTAATTAATACCCATCAAGGTAAAAATATTTTATCAACAATTCTTGGTGCTACGACTGGGACTTTTGACCACAGAGGGGAGCTTAGACCCGGTGATAGTTTGTCTTCTAGTTTGGGTGGCAAAGGAGTAGAACTAAGATACCCTCAGATTCGTTTTGAATACGCAAGAAGAGTTGGCAATGCTGTGGCTTTTGATGCTGGCTTGGGTGGAGTTGTGAGGGAATATTCAGCATCGATTGAGATAAAACAAGAAGTCCAGGACTATGATCTACAATCTATTGTTGCGACAGCTGCAGCGGCGGGAGGTGTTGACTTTGCCTCAATTGACACAAGCAAGAGGATTATAGTTAATAGGGTTTTCTATAAGACTCCGCGCTCCATGTGGAGATTCTATGGTTACTACGGCGGCTTAAATGTGGTTGGCAACCTTGCAACATATGGGCAATATGCTGATGATTCCACTTTTGAGCTTATTCCTGTTTGGCAAAACAAGCTCCAGGCAATGAACTTTGAGGATATGATCTATACTAGAACTTCTCATTTTTCTTACGAATTAAGAGATAACAGATTACGAATCTTTCCACAACCGCTCACTAGTGAGATTGGGCAGATGTGGTTTACTTTTCAAGTTCTAGATGATGCTTGGAATGTAGACACTACTAGAAAAGATGGAGTTGATGGTGTAAATAATCTCAATACTATACCATTTTCAAATATTCCATATGAAAACATTAACTCTGTTGGCAAGCAATGGATTCGCAGATTTGCACTTGCTTTATCAAAAGAAACCCTTGGCCAGATTAGAGGAAAATTTGGAACTATACCGATTCCAGGAGAGAGTTTAACCCTGAATGCCTCTGATTTATTGTCTCAAGCTCAAACAGAGCAAACATCATTAAGAGATGAATTAAAATCCGTTCTAGATGAAATGGTGTATACGGCACTTGCTGAGAAGGACGCTGCCATGGCAAACAACATGACCACCATAAAGCAGCAAGCTCCACTGCCAATTTTCCAAGGATAGGGGGCAAAGATGTCAAGTAATAAATGGAAACAACCGGATAATCCACCTCCTCCATTGTTTATTGGTAAAAAAGAAAGAGATTTAATAAAGCAAGTTAATGATGAGCTTATTGAGAGAGTTGTTGGTCAGGCGGTACTATATTATCCGATAGACGTGGAAACAACTAATTTTCATCCAATCTATGGAGAAGCGATTGAAAAAAACTTTCTTCCTCCAATTAGAGTTTATGCACTCGTTGAATGGAATGCGTATGGCACAGAATACTCAGACAATATAGGTGTCGATCAAAGGGTTGAAATAACTGTTCACTTTCACGAAAGAAGGTTGCAAGAGGATCAAAACATATACGTGAGAACTGGTGATTTTGTCCTCTATGGCGGAGTTTATTACGAATTAGTTGATTGGGCTGAACCTAGAAAAATATATGGCCAAGTGGAACATAGCATTGAAATATCAGCAAAATGTGTAAGGGCTCGTCCTGGAGTGTTTAATGGCAGCTAAAATTAAAAAAATTATGCCCTCCACTCTGGAGACCATTGATAAAGCATTTTATGATTGGGTTGATGACAATTTAAATGTTTTCTCAACCACAAATGAAGGTTGGAAGAAGGTCCCTCTTATCTGGGTGTCGGCAGAGAGATCCTTTCAGGTGAAAACCGATAAGGACCTAAGAGACGATTATGGCGTGTTAAAGCTTCCACTTATAACAATTGAGAGAAAATCTATTGTAAAGGACCCAAATAGAAAAGGAATCTATCAAGCAAATATACCACCCAAAAATGATCCCAAAGGTGGAGCGGTTGTGTTATCCACCAGGATTAATCAAACCAAGACGGGCGATTTTGCAAACGCAGATTCTTACAAAACAAAAGCTAGCTTTTCTTCCCAGGGAGATGGTTTTGGCCAACAGAATTTTAAATTTCAAAATAAAAAAATAGTATATGAAACTTTAACTATACCAGTGCCAACGTATGTAAATGTAACCTACTCTGTTATGCTTAAGGGTGAATACTTTCAACAAATAAATGAAATGCTAACACCTTTTCTCGTAAAGACAGGCCAGATAAACAATTTCTTTATCACATCTGATGGGCACAAATTTGAAGGCTTTTTGCCTCAAGACTTTTCACAAAACAATAATGTCTCCAATCTTGGAGGTGATGAGAGAGTATTTGAGACAAAAATGGATATTAGGGTGCTTGGATATCTGTTGGGCGCAGACAATAATGATGATCGCCCCAAGATAGCCGTTAGGGAAAATTTTGTAGAAGTCAAATTTCCTAGAGAACGTGTTATCTTGGGAGATATACCAACTACTGTTTCTGGTGCCTTTTATCGAGAGTAATTTTGGACTTTGCGCTCAAGAGTTACTATTTACTACGAGAACCACAAGTAATAATTACTAAGGTATACAAATTTGAGCAAGGAGAAATTAAATAATGGCAAGTGGAGCTAGAAGATTTAAGTTCATTTCCCCTGGTGTTTATTTAAACGAGATTGATCGTTCACAATTGCCAGCAGAATCGACAGCCATAGGCCCAGTCATCATTGGACGAACAAAGAGAGGCCCAGCAATGGTGCCCACAAAGGTCGCGTCTTTTGAAGAATTTGTGAGAGTCTTTGGTGAACCAGTACCTGGTGCTGGCGGTGGAGACAACTGGAGAGAGGGCACTTTTGACGGCCCCACTTACGGCGCTTACGCTGCTCAAGCTTGGTTGAATTCAGGAGAAGCCCCTGTGACCATGATGCGCTTGCTTGGTACTCATCACGACGATCGCGTTACAGCTGGGTCCGCTGGTTGGGATGTTACAGGACAGCCAACGATGGAAAAAGGAAAGAATGGCGGAGCTTATGGGCTGTTCCTAGTCGACTCTGGGTCTCAGGCAACACATAACACTGGTACCTTGGCTGCTGTTTGGTATATGGAACAAGGGACCTCAATGAGATTGAGTGGAAACTTTGTTGGCTTCAACAGACCAGTAGATGGCTCAGATGGCGGAGAGCTAGTTACTCATGGCGCCGGTACAGCTCTCATGTTCAAGAGCAGCGGCGAAAAGGCAGAATTTGTTATGGAGGTTTTTAAAGATGGAACTCCCATTAGCAATGGCACCTTGTCAGAGAAAGTTTGCTTCAACTTTGATAGAGATAGTGAAAAGTTTATTCGTAAAGTGTTCAACACGAACCCTTCCCAGACAAACTCTGATGTTGTAACCACTAGTAACAACCCAAACTATTTTACTTACTGGTTGGGTGAAACATTTGAAGGGTTTGTTTCAACACAAGTCACGGGATCAACTAGCACCGCCACAGAGGCAGGAAATGTTCATGGTGTGCTTCTAGGATTAGAGGGGACAGCCGACGCCACACTAGAGTATGCAGATCACCAAATTACATTCCAAAACGCCGAAACTCCTTATTTTAGATCGCAAGATTTGGGAATCTTCTCTAACTTTGAATTAACAAATAATGTACAATTATTTAAACTCGTTGCTTTAGAATATGGCGAATGGGCAAATAGAAATATTAAAGTTTCAATTGAGAATCTAAAGGCAGCCGATTATCCAGATGTTGATCCCTACGGAACATTCTCAGTTGTTCTTCGATCGGTTCGTGATCGTGATGAGAAAGTTAACGTGCTGGAGAGATTTGATAACGTAAACCTTAATCCCAATTCTGCTGACTATATCGCTAGAAGAATTGGAGATTCATATTTCACATGGAGCGACACAGACAGAAGGTTAAGGCAATTTGGAGCATATCCGAATAATTCTGATTATGTTCGTGTCGTTGTTCCTGAGAGTGTCGACGAAGGGGCCATAAATCCAGAGCTTCTTCCGTTTGGTTATACTGGGCCGCCTAGATTTAAAGGATTCTCCATTGGAAGTGGAAGTTCAATTCCGTTTGTTTTGGGAGAACACGGCGGCACCAGCCAAGCTCCAGTAAAGGGTGCAGCCACGATTGCTTTTAGTGGTTCTCAGAATGCTGAGCAGTTTGTCGGCGCTATCGCAGATAACGGTGGACAGCTGAGCGCTAGCTTCTTATTCCCCTCTATGAGACTCAGGAATAGTGCAAGCGATGGCTATCTAACAGACGAGACTGACGCCTACTTCGGTCTTCAAACTACAAGAAACGCATCTAGCACGCTGTTTGACTTTAGCTATTATGATCTGACTAGAGCACTTCCAAAGGGCATTGATTCATTTACTGCCGGAACAGCCACTGATCACTCCTTCGGGTTTAGTATGGACGACGTAGTTTCTGGAACCTCTGGTTATCACTACGATTCAGGCTCAAGAAAGCGTGGCGAATCTTATACATCTCTAACTGGAAGGGGATATAAAGACCTATTATCTGCTGGATATGATAGATTTACATCTCCAATGTTTGGTGGGTTTGATGGACTCGATGTGACGGAGAAAGAGCCTTTCAGAAACACTGGCCTATCAGGCAAAACAAGACTGAACAGCTACGCATATAACACCATTGAAAGAGCAATAGATTCTGTTGCTAGTCCCGAGTTTGTTGAGGCTAACATAATGGCCATTCCTGGAATTTACAATTCTACCTTAACAGACCGTCTCATCAATACGTGTGAGGATAGAGGAGACGCTCTTGCAATTATCGACCTTGAGAATGATTGGGTTCCCTTTACGGAAGGTACAGCCGCCGTATCAGCAAGGCTTCCCAATGTATCTAGCGCCATTACGAGCCTAAAGAGTAGAAGTTTAAACTCTAGCTATGGTTGCGCATTCTTCCCATGGCTCCAAGTCAAAGACACGGCGACAGGTCGCTTGATCAATTCCCCTCCCTCAGTCGCAGCCTTGGGAACCTTTGGAAGCTCTCAAGCGAGATCAGAGATTTGGTTTGCCCCAGCAGGGTTTACAAGAGGTGGACTTACTGATGGTGCTGCTGGTGTGCCGGTTACAAACGTAAAGCTCAGACTGACTTCAAAAGACAGGGATGATCTTTATGCGGTAAATATTAATCCGATTGCCACATTCCCGAATGAAGGTATTGTAATTTTCGGACAAAAGACACTGCAAGCTTCTAGGTCTGCGTTAGATAGAATCAACGTGCGTCGTTTGATGATCTTTGTTAAGAAAGAGATTTCAAAGATTGCAAATGGTATTCTGTTTGAGCCTAATGTCCAGGCAACATGGGATCGTTTTACTGCTGCAGTAAACCCCTTCCTGGGCGACGTTAAGGCAAGATTTGGCCTCACAGACTTTAGGGTTGTTCTTGACACCACTACAACTACAGATGATCTAATCGATAGAAATATTCTATACGCGAAGATTTATCTCAAGCCAGCTCGTGCCATTGAGTTTATCGCGCTAGACTTTATTATCACAAGAACTGGTGCTTCATTTGATGACTAGAGAAAAACAATAGTTAATACTATTTAAACTGTAAGGAGAAAACAAGAGATGCCATTCTGGAGTTCTGGACAAGTTGAGCCAAAAAGACAATTTAGATTTTTAGTGAGTATTCCGAATATGGCCGATGCAGCGCAATTCTATGCTCGCAGCGTCACTAAGCCTGGGTTTACTGTTACGCAAGCAAACCATAAATTTCTAAACCACACTTTCTACTATCCCGGTAAGGTTGAGTGGAACACAGTTACTGTTTCTTTGGTTGACCCAGTTAGCCCAGATGCAACAGGTGACATTCTCTCTATTCTTAGAAGAAGTGGCTACAATGTGCCCTCTAACTTAGATGCGACATCTGGTAATGAATCAATGTCTACGATTGGCAAGGGCAATGCAAACGCAGCTCTTGGCGAGGTCGTAATTCGTGCCTTAGATGAAGATGGCAATTTCCTAGAGGAGTGGACTCTAAATAACCCATTTATTGTTGGGGTTAGTTTCAACAACTATGATTATAGCGCGGAAGAGCTTTCTACAGTTGATTTGGAAATTCGTTATGATTGGGCTTCTTACGTAATCCCAGACGGTCGTCCTCAATCTCCTGGAGCGAGTTCTCTTAGAAGAATCTTCACGCCAGATAATCCTTCACCTATTTAATATTGCGTATATTAGTATTTAAAAACCAAATTTTATTGATATATAATGCCATGTAAAGTACGAGGTATAAATTGGCAAGAAACAATTCGGGGCGCACAAAAAGCGCTAAACCTAAAAAAACAGTAGAACAAGAGGCCCCACCGCCTAAAACATCAGTATTAGATTTTGTGACGCCAACTGAATTTGTTGAGCTTCCAAGTAATGGTAGATTTTACAATACATCTCACCCATTGCATCGCCAAGAAACAGTTGAAATTAGATTCATGACTGCAAAGGATGAAGATATTTTAACAAGCCAAACTCTTCTTCGCAAGGGCTTGGCTTTAGAAAAGTTTCTTCAAAATGTTTTAGTAAATAAATCAATTGACCCTTCAACCTTATTGGTGGGTGATAGAAACGCTATCCTAGTAGCTGCTAGAATCACAGGGTATGGGTCAAATTATGAAACAAACACGCCATGTCCATCTTGCGGGAACAAGGACATTTTTTCATTTAATTTAAATGACGGATCAATTTATTCAGGTGATGACTTGGGCGATATGGAGATTCATGAAACGGATCACTATACTTTTACGACGACACTTCCTATGACAAAAGTTAACGCAGAATTTAGACTTTTAACTGGTGAAGATGAGTCATTTATTACTCGTAATAATGTTAGAAGAAAGAAAACTTCTGCCCTTGAAACAAGCCTAACCACTCAGATGGCTAGGTGTATTGTGTCTCTAAATGGTGACACAGATAGGTCTATTGTAAATCAGTTTGTTGAACTAATGCCGGCATTTGATTCACGTCATATAAGAAGCGCTATCAAGAGAGTAACTCCAAACTTAGATTTAACACAAGCGTATAGGTGCTCAGAGTGTAATCATGAGCAAGAAATGGAGGTGCCGTTTACAACGGATTTCTTTTGGCCTAACAGATAAATATATTGAAAATGTTTACGAGCAGTTTTTCTTTTTAATGTATCATGGTAAGTGGGATTTTCAACAATCCTATAATTTACCAGTTGGTTTGAGAGAATGGTTTACAAAAAGACTTCTAAAACAACTAGAAGACGAAAAAGAAGCAAGAGAAAATGCTTCAAGCAACAAAAAGACCCACACTATACCATCTAACTTACCTTAACCATAAAGCCGGGACACATGTTCTGGCTTTATTTTTATTTAAAACTAATTATTTAAGCAAAAGGGGTTAATAGACATACAGTCTAGAATATTTATTATGGCCGATAGAAAAGAACAGTTAGAAAATCAAATTAAAGCCCTGAACGCCTCTAAAGAGCAGCTTAAAATCGAGGAGCGGCTGGCAGCCCAGCGTAAGGACTACGCTAGTGAAGCGGAAAAAATACTTGAACATCAACAAGAAGAGATAAAACTCTCACGAGCCAACATAGAGCTGAAGAAAGAGCAGAAAAAACTCAGTGCAGGGCTGCGCGCTTCCATGGAGGCAGACTTAGCAGATCAAATAAATAAATATGAGCAGATTAAGAAAACGCAACAGGATATACAAAACATACAAAGCTCAACTGATGATCTTATGGGAAGCATTGCTTCAAAGATTGGTCTTTCCAACAAGGGTAGCGCTGAATTTTTAAAAAACATATTGGGAGCAAAAGATCAAACTCAAGCTCTTAAAATCGCCTGGGGTAGAGCGGCAGCAAATATTGGAAAGTTTGCAACAGCAGCTGGAGTTGCCGCTGCAAGCGTAATGGCAATAGGCAAAGCGACAGCAGACGCTGTTGTAGAAATTGATCGAGTAAGGGCTGGTTTTGTTGGCGTTACTGCGGATACATCCGATGCGATGAAGATGGCCGAGAGACTTACCTTTAGCAACCTGGAATTGGCGATATCTTTTGGAGAAATGTCAAAAGCTCAAGTGCAACTTAGAACGCAGTTCGCACAATTTGGATTCCTATCCGATAGTGTTAGGGAGAGCGTAACTCTACAGGGTGCGCAATTACAAAAACTTGGTGTTGATGCGGGAACAACTGCAACAATCATGAACACTTTAACAATGTCTTTTGGTCAATCCGCGACTGAGGCTGCTGGGACTCAAAGGGAAATAATAGGTCTCGGCCAGGCCCTAAAAATACCTCCTGCGATTATCGCCCGTGATTTTGCACAAGCGCTGCCGCATTTAGCACAGTTTGGCAATCAGGCAGTTCGAGTTTTTGAGGAACTTAGTGTTGCGGCACGGCAAGCTGGCGTTTCAGTTTCAGACTTAACGGGAATATTTGGAGACCAGTTTAATACTTTTGAAGGTGCTGTAGGTGCGGCTGGACGCCTTAACCAAGCTCTTAGGTCAGATGTGTTTAGTGGCATGGAATTGTTGATGGCGGATACCGCTGAAAGACAAAGGATGATAAAAGAGGGCTTAAGGTTATCCGGAGTAGAGTTCCAGAACCTAGAGAGATATGAGAAGTTATACATTGCGAATGCTATAGGAATCAGAGATGTAGCGCAGGCTGCGGCTATTTTGGGTGATTCTCAAGAACAAGTTGCCATGCGTATTGGCGATACTAGTTTCTCAATGACAGAAATGGAAGAGATGACCAAGAGTGCTACTGCGACCATGGATAAGCTACAATTTGTATTTATACAGCTAGCAGTTGCAGTTACCCCACTTGCTGACCTTTTTGCTGTTATAATTCAAGGGTTTTTGGATTTTGTCAATGTCATTCCTGGTGGCATGGGGACAATAGTTGCTCTGGTTGGTGCGCTTGCCGGATTTGCAACAGGAGGTCCAGTAGGAGCGGTAATTGGTATTGGATCTGCATTGTTAGGGGGTGCAGCTGCTACTGGTGTTGGGACAAGAGTTGGTGATGCACACTTTGGCCCAGGAGAAGTAAAGCAAATTGTTATGAATGACGGAAGCGTTGCCATTCCAAATAAAAATGATAGCATAAACGCCGCAAAAGATCAACCTTTAGATATGATAAATGAGCTAAAAGAAATAAAAAATGCGATTCTTCAAAGCAATAATGGCGGGTCAAAGTTTGTATTAGAAATTGAGGGAAGAGCATTTGACGCACCAGTAAAAAGAATAATTAAAGACACCACTCTTGGCCCTGCGGGTCTTTTTTAAAACTTTAGATTATATACTATTATGGCAGAAACAATATTTAGCAATGGCGACAGTTCTGATAACTATGCAAACAAAAAAGCATTGTATCTTAGCTTTTTTCATTTAGCTAGCAAAAAAGAAGTTAATTTTAAGGCGTTCGTAACAAGCTATAGTGAGACACTGTCCACTGAGTGGAATCTAGAGCAAGTATTTGGACGCAATGATCCTATTGCTACTTTTAAATCCACAGCAAGAAGAGTTTCTGTAAGCTGGGTCATTCCGGCTGCCTCTTTGGATGAGGCAAAAGTAAATTTAGGTAGATGTAATCTTTTATCCCAATTTATGTATCCAGCCTATACTAACTTAGATGGAGACGCCTCAACTTTATCCAAACCTCCTTTGATGAGAATAAGATTTGCAAATTTAATAAAAAATTCTTCACTTGGTGATGATGCTGGTGCGAGGGTGTCTGGGCTCTTATCTGCGGTTAATGCGATAACAATTACTCCATCATTTGACGACACAAGTGGGTTTTTTGATCCTGGTCAGGGAAAACTTTTCCCTAAGTTGATAACCGTAAACTTGGACTTTACTGCGCTTCACGAGCATCAATTAGGATGGGGAACATCCTCTGGGTTTGAATCACAAGAATTACAAGACTTTCCTTTTGGTAACGCAGTTGTACCTAGACCAGGCAATTCCCCAGAGGCTAGAGTGATCTCCCCAGCTGCGAATGGAGCTTCAAGTGGCGATGTGGATGATAGCGTGGCCCCTCCCAATGGAACACCGGCACAGCGCTCCAGTGAAGAATCAGAGAGAGTTAATGCAGAAACTGAAGAAGAGGCGCTTCTTCTAACTGACGGCGCCGGGGCCGGCGGTATGGCACAGCCAAGCGATAGGGGCTGGTTGCGACCTAGGTCTGGAACAACAGGGTAATATATAATGTCTAGATATGCAAATGAAACTCCATTTTTAAACGATTCAGAATTTTACGAAGAATTCTTCAAGGAAAGAAACGTAAAATATATTAGACACTTTAGGAGTGGAAAAATACGCCACCCAACTATAAAAGAGAGAGCATCTCTTGAGAGAGTTAGGCATATCTGGAAAGTTGGGGATCGGTTTTATAAATTAGCTCACAGATATTATGGCGACCCATCCCTATGGTGGATTATTGCGTGGTTCAACTTAAGACCAACAGAGGGGCACTGTGAGACGGGAGATTTAATTAGAATCCCGTTGCCACTAGATAGGGTTCTGGAAATGTTGAGGTATGAATAGATGGCACATGAAGACGGACACGATGAAGCTGAACCACAAGGAGGCAACGTTGGCCTTAGATTGTCCGACGATCAGTGGATCGTAAACAATGGCTATTCAGCAGACTACACAGCAAACTCAATTCGTCAAAGTCTAATCAACAGCATTAATGAAGGCACAGCAATTAGAAGGGGAGTTTTCATAACCTTGCAAGAGTGGTTTGATTCTGAGGTTAGGACGAACAATGCTCGGTCATGGTTTGCAAACGTATCAAATTTAAATATAACAATAGGTGGATCTCCTGACTTTCGACTTGCATATAACGCGACTCAGGCCGTCAACAATGGAGACATAAGGCCATTCGTTGCGGCTGGTTTCTCTGCGAGGGCGACTGCAATTATAGCTTCAAATCCCGACTCCTCTTTTCGAAATGTAGCTAGAAATGGCTACGTCCACAATAGAATTAGAAATATATACACGTTTCCCAGCGGCCCAGTGCCTCGTGACATTGTGGAGCAAGTACAGGGAAATTTGCAACAATTTTACGCTGACTCCGAGTCAGAGGTTAAAACAAGAGAGCAGCTAGATGAATTTATAAGAACAAAGTTTGTAGCGATTCTTGAAACACTGGGGGCGCCTGGTGATATAAATCAAGATCAGCAAGATGCATATACCAGATGGGCCACTGGTGATTCAACACTTACAACGACAGATAATTTTCAAGTTGCAATTCGAAATTATCTATATCAACAATTTGCATGGCTTTATTATACACTCAGGGCTCAACAATTTGTAGATCCATCTCTTGGAAACGACGGCACGCAATTAATGAGTGAAGTGTTGCTCGACATGGACCTGAATGGCCTTGCCGAAATATATAAAAATGCCCGAATACGCGAGCTAGTCTCTGAGGCTCGTATTGATGCTACTGCAGATAATAGTATAGCCCAAGCTGCAGCGCGAGCGATTTTGGGCGACCAGGCTTTCGAGGACCTTACAGTAGTTGGACAACAGCTTGGCCTGATAGAAGAAGCAGAGACAGATGATATTGAAGAAACGTTAGAGGAGAATATAGAGGCACAAGTAGATAACACAAGAACAATACCTCCTGCGCAGTTGGCGCAACAAAGAAGGCTCGCAGAACAAGCATTTTTATTAGATTACTTAGACAGGTATGCCCTAATCAATAAAAAAAGAGGCGAAAGATATGTTACCCCCGATGGGGATCCTCACTTCATTATGGTTCATGGTCCTACCGATACCATAGTAAATAAATTAATGTATAACCCTGCTCTAGAAGAATTAGATTCAATCAAAACATCTGAGTTATCTGGCCTTGTACCAAAAATACGATTATACAAATCAAGTTACCTACCAACCGAAGATTTTATTAGAGGTAGGGAAATAAGACACAACATACCTTTTAAAAGTTTTATAAATCCCCAAGAAATAGAAGACATGCTGACTTCAGATTTTGATAGGGGCCAGGGAGTTGGCATAAAGAGTTTTGAATGGCGTCTTGAGGGGCGAGATCCTTTTGCGGCCCGTAGGGATATATTTGCTAGGTTGACACTATTTTTTCAAACTATGGATGAGTTTATAAAAACTCGAAATGCGCCAAATCCAAAGTTTGTTGATAATCAGCAAGATGTACCATTACAGGGCGGCGATGATCCATTTAGTTTTAGATATGTTGATTTAGTAAACATAGGAATGGCCCATCCTGAAAAGAATTTTATATGGGATCCAGACTATTACAAGATTGAGGCTGAAGTTGGTTGGCACGACCCTGGTGACAGGGGAGACAGTAGCACTTTTTTAAGTGAGGGAACAAGAAACGCCATAAAAAACTCTACTATGGTTCTTCATTTGGCTGCATATGACCACGAGATTGACATAAATGACGAAGGCAATGTAACTTTAACCATAGAATATCTCGCTTGGCAAGAGGGCGTTTATTTGGGCCCAGATTCCGATATTTTGTCAACCCCAGAAAGAAGAAGAGATAGACTCAGGTATGTCAAAATTTTAGCTGACAGGCAAAAAGGAAACTGCCCAGAACAATATATTGCAGATTTGCAGGAGGAATACAAGAAAAAAGTTAGAAGACAGAATACAGAGAGTTGGGGGAGGTTACTAAATGGATTATATGAAAACGATAGAATATTTTTTACGAAAGTAGATACAGACTTTTTGGATATTTACCTAAACGAGGGCCGTTCCGGTATTGTACAGCCAATGTTAGAAGAGCTTGGCCTGTCTACTCCTTTAGCTGAATTTGATCCGGCTGACCCCTCTAACACAGATGCGGCTGCTCCAGCATCCCAAGAAGAGTTGGAATCTAGGATGCCCGAGAGCGTAGATGGTGCTAATTTTGATGAAAACGAGACTATTTTAGAGTCTTTAAAGGAGCTTCAATATACTCAAGATGACGAGAACTATCATTTACAATTTTTTTATTTTGGAGATCTGCTTCAAACTGCTCTAGAGGTTGTTCACTCTGACCAAACTCCCCAAGAGGACTCATATGGAGCGAGAAACAAGCTAAAAGAAAATATGAGAATTCTATTGGGCCCAATCAGCTATGAATTAAACAGAAGAGTTACAGAAAGTGAGGCTCCAGAGAGTATAGCCTCTAAATACATACAAGAGTTAATATATGATATAAATCTTGCTGACATTCCTATATCTGTCCACTACTTTATTGATTGGTTTTTAACCAAGGTTGTCGCCCAAGAAAGAACAATATATCCCGTCCTGTCCTTCATCAGAGAGGTAACTAGTGACCTAATAGCTAACGCTATGAGAACACAAAGCGGAGCAGAGAGAAATGTAGCCAGACAAGAGCTACAGCTTAGAACAAATTTTTTTACTGCAGCTGGTTCTAGTAGAGGGCAGGAAGAGAAGCTGTTTCAATATCCATACTTAAATTCTGTCCCTAGCGGCGGTGGGGACTCAGTTTTTATAGAAGAGGACCCCTCTTCGGTCTTCACCAGGGTCAACCTGGCGGGCCCTGGTATAAATTTGCCAAGGCCAATACTTTCAAAGCCTCAAATAAATCAAAAATCCTATGATTATATGCTAGTTTACGCCATAAATACTGGGGCCACTGAAGACTTGGATGGTGATAGAGACAAAGACAGAGAAAGGGGAATTTACCATTTTGGCATAGGAAAACCATATGGCATAATTAAAAATATTAAATTCTCAAAAACAGATATTCCATTTTTAAGAGAAAGCAGGCTAGAGCAAGAGTTTTTAGGTCAATTGACTGGTCTAGCGGTTCTGGCGAACGTTTACAACGTTACTATAGAGTGCTACGGAACAACTATGTTCCACCCAGGCATGAAGATCTATGTCAACCCGCTTGGTCTATCTCCAAAGTTTGGCTCCCCAGTGCCCCGAAGTGGCAAATCGTCCCCCGCCAGCATTCTAGGAATTGGGGGATATCATGTCGTGACAAAAGTTCACTCCCGCATTGAGAGGGGCCTCTATGTAACTACGATAACTGCAATATGGGAGTCAGCGGGGGCTTCTTTGGCAGATTCGGGAACAAGTGTTGCTCAAATTGGTGAGGCTGATATTGATTGTGTTACAACACGTAAAGAAATTAAATCACTATTGACTTCAATTTCTTAGTATGAAATAATTATTATAATGGCTAACTTTCAAGGCAAAAACAAACAAACTATAAAAAAGTTATTTTATGAAAGACTAAAATATTCATCACAAGCTTTTCCATCAAACGAAAGCCTAGTAGGAGTGATCAAAAACTTTCAATTTGCAGAAAGAGCAATGTATGGAAGAATGAATAAAGAACATATTGCAATTTCTTTAAATACGAGCGAAATGAAGAGCTTAAAAAGCACTAAAGACCCTAAAAAACAAACTATGGTTGTAAATTTTGTTGCAGATGCTTTTGAAAACTTTATAATTGAATTTCAAAAAGCATCTATTTCTGGGAAACTAGACGCTGATGATCCTTACCTATTTGATGTCAAAGCCTATAGGGGCTTTATAGACCCAGTTAAGGGCTATCGAGATTACACTAGTAAAATTATTAATATTTTTAATACAAAGTTTTTAACAAAAGAGAGAAGAGAGACAATTAACGATTTTTCCTCTTTTTTTGTCTTATTTTCTTCATACTTGAGTGAGATCTCAGAATCGTTACCAATAACTTTTGGTTCATATATTACAAGCATTTATTCTGGAGCTTTAAACACGGGCCTAGCAATACATATTTCTGATTTAGATGCATCAAATGATTCTGTAAAAGAAGAATTCATTAACAGCACTAATTTTCAATTCTATAAAGTGACTGCCGAAAAACATGGATTTTCAATAAACAAAAATGCCCCTTGGATTTTAACTGCCGACATAGCCAGCCCATCCATGCTAAGGTATTCATCCCGATACGGATTTGATAGCGAAGACTCTATACTGTCTGGCTATTATTACAAGGCCTACACGAAGGACATTGGAAATTTAAAAAGTCTGTTCTATAGGGCCTATAGCCTGTTAATTAGCGAAAAGCCTAAAAACATAAAAGTTAACGATTTTGGTATGAGAGATGTGACCTGTAGGGCCGAATTGTCCTTACAAGAATTTGGGGAAAGTTACCCTGACAGAAAATGGGTTGACTTTTACGTTGATATTAGATATGTTGAGCAACATAAACCTGTGAGTCTGGCTTTTATGAAAATCGTTAAACGAGAAGCAAAGTCGATACAAGCACTAAGTGGTACTGGGGCAGCTCAACAGTATATCAACACAGTAATCCGAGGATTTGACAATCACAAAGGCTCTTTTGCTCAAAAAGTTGCAAAACAGCAGTTCAAAAAAGATAAAAAAATAACTAAACCAACATATTAATGATTTTCCAAACACTCGATAACAAAAGGGAGTGTGTCGGTGTATTTCTCAATGGAGAACTACATTTTGATAACGTTCCTGATAATCTTACTCGTACATGGTCTTATTCTTCGTTTCTAGAGGACTATGATGGTATCGAATATGCATTCCTGTATGCTAAGAGGCCCCTAGACGAGGCGTGCCCCAGACACTTGGGTGATGAGTGGGATTCCATCAACAATCGCCTCAAAGCGTTTCTTACGGCCTTTAAGGAGTCTAAAATAGATTTGTCCAAAAACTGCTTTTTTGACCTAGTTCCCCAGAAGTTTCTAAAGCAATACTGCTCTGTTCGCAACAAGATTACTGAGTATGTGATAAACAATTATCACAAACCAGAAAACTACGATTTTTTGGTAAACCTAGCAAAAATTACGCATGACATGAAGTTTAGGGATTTGAATATTGATAAAACTGAATTGCGTGACCTAATGCACGAGGAGAAAACTAGAAAATTTGCTTATAAGCTGGGTCACATCTCACATTCTTGCAATTATAATATTTTTGGAACAAAGACAGGCAGATTGACCACCAAGAAGAACAGTTTTCCTATACTTACAATGGATAAGAGATATAGAAAAATTATCAAGCCAACAAACGATTGGTTTGTATCTCTAGATTTTAATGGCGCTGAACTAAGAACTTTTCTAGCACTCGCAGGAATTAGCCAGCCAGATGTAGATGTACATGAGTGGAATCGCATCAATGCTTATAATGAAGTTGGTAGCCGGAAAGAGGTAAAGGAAAGGTTTTTTGCGTGGCTTTACAATATGGAATCCAAGGATTACCTTTCTCATAGAATTTACGGCAAAAGTAGAGAAAAGGTCATAGAAGAGTATTATCAAAACAACAGCATTACAAATCCCTTTGGCAGGTCTATTTCAGCAGACGATTATCATGCCATGAGTTATCTAATTCAAAGCACTTGTTCGGATGTTGTGCTGCGACAAATGATTAAGTTGAACAAATACTTGCAGGATAAGGATTCTTTTGTTGCATTTTGTGTGCATGATGAAGTAGTCTTGGACCTTACCGATGTTGAGTGTAAGCTAATCAATGTTTTGGTTGAATATTTTACAAATACGCCTTTAGGAAATTTTAAAGTTAATGTAAACTATGGCAAGAATTATGGAGAAATGAGAGAATGGATTCAATAATCGGATTAGGTGCAGCGGGTTGTAGAATAGCTGATAAATTCTCTCAATACCCTCAATATGATATTTATAAGATGGATGTCGGCCTCAAAAGAACTCCAAGAACATATGGCATAAAAAAAGCCAGCACCCCCGAAGAGTTTGAGCAATCAATCGGCAGCCTTAAGAGATTCTTCAAGCCGTTACAGGGTGAAGTTTTATTTGTTGTTGGAGCTTCTGGCTTTGTTTCTGGTGCTTCTTTGAGGATTCTTGAACAAATAAAATCACACGACACTTCGATCTTGTGCGTTTGTTCAGACCCAGAATTACTAGGTGAGATGGATAAGATGCAACAGCGCTTAACTATAAATGTGTTTCAGCAATATGCTAGATCTGGAGTTTTTAATAAAGTGGTGTTGGCCTACAACAATCAGCTTGAAGATATTTTGGGAGATATTCCAGTGATAGGCTTTTATGACAAGTTGAATGATTTACTTATTTCTACAATTAATATCATAAATGTGCTTGACCGCTCTGATAGTATTATGGATAATATTTCATCACCGCATGAGGTTAGTAGGCTGTGCACCTATGGAATCGTTGATTTTCAAACAGGGGAAGAGAAACTATTTTTTCCTGTTGACAGCGTTAGGGAAAAGGTCTATTATTATGCCATCAATGAGGAGAAATTAAGAGAGTCGAGCGATATTCGCAAGAAAATAATTTCTCAAGTTAAGGAGAATTCTGTTGACACGAAGGTATCATATGGAATATACTCTACTCAATACGAAGAAGACTACGTTTATTGCGTAGCATATTCTTCAACGATACAACAATTAGATTAACCAGAAGTTGGGGATATTTGCCCAATTTACTATACAAGGAGAAAAATAATGGGAATCAATCTAGACAAAATGCGAGAGAAGCTTGCCGCAGTTCAGAACCGTGGTGATTCAAGTAAGAGTGCTTTCTGGCGTCCAGTGGACGGCGACCAGACTATTCGAATTATTCCAACAGAGGATGGAGACCCTTTCAAGGAGGTATATTTTCACTATAATGTAGCTAAGGGTGGAATTGTTTGTCCAAAGCGTAACTATGGTGATGACTGTCCGATTTGCGAGTTTGGATCAAAGCTGTGGCGTGAAGGGTCAGATAACAACGATGATGCTTCAAAGAGGATGGCAAAGAGCCTGTTTGCAAGGCAGCGATTCTTTAGCCCTGTAATGGTGCGAGGAGAAGAGCAAGAAGGTCCCCGATGGTGGGGCTATGGCAAGATGGCCTATGAGACACTTCTCAGCCTTGTTCTAAATCCTGATTATGGGGATATCACTGACCCAGAAGAAGGAACCGACCTTGTTCTTAGTTACGGCAAGCCACCTGGTGCTTCGTTCCCGCAAACAAAGATCCAGCCTCGACGTAGGACTTCTCTCATGATGGAAGACGAAAACACAATTGCTGCAACTCTAAGCGCTATTCCGGACGTTGAACAGCTTTTTGAACGTAAGTCGACCCAAGAGGTCCAGGCGATACTTGACGAGTTTATGTCTAAGGACGTAGATGCGGAGGCCTCATCTTCGGAATCTGTTCACTATGGCAAGAACAGCGGAAATTCTGTTGATCAGGCATTTAAAGAGCTAATGAACGCATAGTTCAAACACATTTGACTTGGGGCCCAGAGGGCCCCTTGTCTTGGAGGGATAATGGCAAGAGCGAGAAAAGTAAAAACTGGTAAGTTGTCAATGGATGAGATGCGTGGCTTGATTAATAAGCAGGCTGGCTGCGAGGTGGCGTTTAATTTAAATGAGGATAATCCCACAGAGGTAGAGGAGTGGATCCCAACTGGATCTAGGTGGCTTGATTCTATTGTTTGTCGAGGGCGTCTGGCAGGTATCCCGGTCGGTAAAGTAATTGAAATTGCCGGATTAGAGGCCACAGGCAAATCATATATGGCTGCCCAGGTAGCAGCCAATGCTCAAAAGATGGGGATTGATGTTTTCTACTTTGATTCTGAATCAGCAATTGATCCAACTTTTCTAGTTCGATCAGGATGTGATCTGGACAATATGATGTATGTTCAGGCCTCATCAGTTGAGTTTGTGTTAGAAACCATAGAGATGCTCTTGTCGTCTAATGACAATAAGATGTTATTTATCTGGGACTCTTTAGCATTAACACCAGCTATTAGTGATATTGAGGGTGATTTTAATCCTCAATCTTCAATGGCCATGAAGGCTAGAATTTTGTCCAAAGGTATGGCCAAATTGACACAGCCGATTGCTAATTCGAAATCAACATTTCTTGTGCTTAACCAGCTAAAGTCAAACATTACTAGAGTGGCTGCTGAAGCTCTAACTACTCCATATGTTACTCCTGGTGGTAAGTCTATGATTTACGCCTACTCCCTTAGAATTTGGCTAACGGGCCGCAAAGCTAAGAAGAGTTTTGTAGTGGATGAGAATGGGTTTAGAGTCGGAAGTGAGGTAAAAGTAAAGTTAGAAAAATCAAGGTTTGGAACCCAAGGGAGACAGTGCACTTTCAAAATTCTTTGGGGAGACGAGATTGGTATTCAGGATGATGAAAGTCTCTTTGAAGCTATTAAGTCTTCAAAGTACCTAGATCAACGTGGTGCCTGGTATGAGTTGGATATGGGCAACGATACCAAAGAAAAATTTCAATCATCAAAGTGGGTTGAACTTATGCAAAATGATTCGTTTAAGCAGAGAGTTCACAACATAATGGATGAAGAGATTATTTTTAATTTTGAAAAACGAGAGGGAAGCGCAGAGGACTACTATAATATTGATCCCGAAGAGTAGTCTAAAAAGCGTTGACTTCACCCCCTCCTTGATGTATATTACATGCATATCAAGGAGGGGGCATGGTTATTTCCGGCAGACACAAGAGACATATTAAGTTGGCCAAGAGGGTCGCATATCAGTCTGATTTCCACGAGTATCGTCATGGCGCAGTTCTGGTAAAGGGCAATCGTGTACTAAATACATCAGCAAACAAGAATAGCTATAAGCTATGGGGACAAAGGTTCCGCCACCGTGATTGTGGATACGCTACCCATCACGCAGAACTTGGATGTATTCTTGGCGTCGACAGGTCTATCACCCAAGGTGCAACAGTTTATGTAGCCCGTATCGGCAAGAAGGGGGAGTTTAGAATGTCTAAGCCCTGTTCGATGTGCGAATCAGCCATGAGACACGTAGGCATCAAAAAGGTTGTATACACTGTTGATGAAGAAGAGATTGGTTCCTTTAAGCTATGAAGAGAGTTTTGATAATCGATGGCCTCAATTCTTATTATAGAGCTTATATTTGTGACCCCAGTGTTTCATCCCATGGCCAGCCTATAGGGGGTATAAAGGGGTTTATCAAAATTCTACAGAGAATGTGCCGCGAGGTAAAACCTGATAGAATTGTAATTTGTTGGGATGGTCCTGGTGGGAGTAGAAAAAGGCGCACACAGAATAAAAACTATAAATCAGGAAGAAAGCCAATAAAGCTAAACAGAAATATACATGTTTTGTCTGTGGACGAAGAGCTAGAAAACAAAGTCTGGCAACAAACAGAGCTAGTAGACATGTTAAACGATATGCCGGTAATTCAACTTTTATTTCCAGAGGTTGAGGCTGACGATATTATAAGCTGTGTTGCTCAGGCACCGGTGTTCTCAGGTTGGCAAAAAATCATTGTATCGTCCGATAAAGACTTTATTCAACTATGTGATGACGATGTAATACTTTACAGGCCGTCACAAAAACAAATTTTAAATAAGCCAAGAATTATCGAGACTTACGGAATTCATCCAACTAATTTTGCCCTAGCTAGAGCTATCGCAGGAGACCCTAGCGACAACATAAAGGGCGTGCAAGGCGTGGGTTTAACCACAGTATCAAAAAGATTTGTTTTTCTGAAAGAGGAAAAGTCTTTTACTTTTAAAGACATATATGATTTTTGCGATGAAGTAGAGAAAAAACTTAAGGTTCATACGTCTATTTTAGAGAACAAAAAGGTAATAGAAAATAATTATAAACTGATGCAGCTTTACTCTCCATCGATATCGGTCCAGAGTAGAAAAAAAGTAAATTATATACTTGAGAACGCAGACTTGTCTTTTAATAAAACAGCCATTATGAAGACAATGTATGGAATAGGATTCGGCGAATTAAACTGGTCGGATCTTTCCACAACCTTAAGAAGAATTTCGGTTGAAAAGTAATAAATTTTGTGACATAGTATAAACAGGGGATCAAATGAAGTTTAATGAGAAGGCCGATTTTAGTCGGTTTGGTAAGTCGTTTCAAGAAAGTTTGTGCCAACTTGTGTTGCAAGATAGGCCGTTTGCGGATCAAATCTCTGAGGTCCTTGATTACAGCTTCTTTGAGCTGAAATACCTTCAGACATTCGTAAGAAAGATATTTTCTTATCGTAACAAGTATGGGGTTCACCCTTCTAGTAAAATTATGATGACTATTTTGCGTTCTGACCTTGAGAACGAGACTGAGATAGTTCAAAAGCAAATTAGAGATTATTTTGCTAGGATTTATGAACAGGAAATCCAAGACTCGGATTATATTAAAGATACCTCTCTAGAATTTTGTAAGAAGCAGAAACTTAAAGAGGCAATGCTTAAGTCTGTAGAACTGCTACAAAATTCTTCTTTTGAGGAGATTGCTAGTACAATCAACGAGGCCCTTCGTCTGGGGTCAGATAATAATTTTGGTTATGATTATTTAAAAGACTTTGAGCAGAGATTCCTTTTTAAGGCACGAAACCCTATTGCTACTGGCTGGAAGGAAATGGATAATATCGTAAAAGATGGCCTTGGAAAGGGCGAGCTTGGTGTCGTAATCGCCCCTACTGGGGCTGGAAAGTCAATGGCCCTTGTTCATATTGGAGCCCAAGCAGTTAAGGCTGGCAAAACGGTCGTTTACTATACTTTGGAGCTTCAAGACACTGTGGTTGGCACTAGATTTGATAGTTGCATAACCGGACTGCCGCTGAATGATCTCAGGCCGTTGAAGGAAGAAGTGTTTGAGATGGTAAAGGATCTGCCTGGCAAACTTATCATCAAGGAATATCCAACAAGGTCTGCGAGCACAAACACGCTAAAAACACACATTGAAAAGTTGAAGAATCGAGATATTCATGTAGACATGGTAATTGTAGATTACGCAGACCTTCTTCGACCAGTTAATATCCGAAAAGAAAGAAGGCACGAACTTGAGAATCTTTATGAAGATTTGCGAGGGATGGCACAAGAGTTTAAATTTTGTGTCTGGACAGCTTCACAAACAAATCGTTCTGGGTTAAACTCGGAAATCATCACAATGGAGTCAATATCAGAGGCGTTCAACAAATGCTTTGTTGCAGACTTTATTTTCTCCATCTCTCGCACTATTCAAGACAAGGCAGTGAATGGGGGTAGAGTATTTGTTGCTAAAAATAGAAATGGGCCAGATGGGATTGTTTTTCCGATATTCATGGATACATCAAATGTCTGCATTAAAGTTTTGCCTCAATTGGCAGAAGAAAACTTAAATGGAACAAACGCTCCATCATCAAAGGAACAATCGCAAGTTCTTTACGAAAAGTATAAGAAGTTCAAGAAGGGATCAAATGTAAATGTACAATGAAGAAGAAGTAAGAGAGAAAACTCTAGAATATTTTAATGGAGATGAGTTAGCCACTAATGTTTTTATGACAAAGTATTGTCTCAAAAACAAACAAAGCCAATTTACAGAGCTATCTCCTGACGACATGCACATTCGCATGGCAAAGGAGTTTTCTAGAATTGAAGAAAAATTTGGTGGCCCCTCCGCCCTCTCTTATGATAAAATTTATGAACTCTTAAAGGGATTTAATAAAGTGGTTCCGCAAGGGTCGCCAATGATGGGTATTGGAAATAATCATGTTAATGTTTCTCTCTCAAATTGTGTCGTGGTGGACAGCCCAGCTGATAACGTTTCTTCCATCATGGATGCTGGTAAGCACCTCGCCAATCTATTTAAACGGCGTTGTGGTGTTGGGCTTGACCTTTCTAATCTACGGCCACAAGACACTCCTGTCAATAACTCGGCTGGTACGACTACTGGCGCTTGGAGCTTTGCTGATTTCTATTCTTACGTTTGTCGTATGATTGGCCAGAATGGTCGCCGTGGAGCACTGATGATTAGTCTTGACGTGCGCCATCCTGATGTTTTTGAATTTATTAAAATGAAGCATGACCTTGCAAAGGTCACTGGGGCAAATGTATCTGTTCGCATTACTGACGACTTTATGAGGGCGGTGATGGAGGATGGTAATTACCACCTTCATTTCCCAGTGGGTTCGCCTAATCCAACATATACTACGATTGTTAAGGCAAAAGAGGTGTGGCAAGAAATTGTTGAGTCTGCAACAAAAACAGCAGAACCGGGTATCCTAATGTGGGACAACATAACAAAAAACCTACCAGCAGAAGCCTATGCTGACCAGGGCTTTAAAACCTTGACAACTAATCCGTGCGGAGAGATCCCTCTCTCGGCCTACGATAGTTGCCGCCTTATTTCTGTAAATCTAAAAAACTTTGTAAGGGACCGATGGACGGACCACGCTACATTTGATTTTAAAGAATTTGCATCTATTGTCAGAAGTGCAATGAGATTGTCAGACGACCTTGTTGAACTAGAAATTGAAAAACTTAATAACATTTTAAACAAAGCTGACACACAAGATGAGAAAGATCTTTGGACGAATCTGCTAAATGCATGCCAGAACGGTCGTCGCACGGGATTGGGTACTCACGGGCTTGCTGACGCTATTGCCAACTTGGGCTTTGCTTATGATTCACCAGAGGCATTAGAGATCATTGATAAGATATATGAAACTTTAAAGATTAATGCTTACGGCGAAAGTGTGAATCTCTCTAAAGAAAGGGGCTCTTTCCCAATTTTTGACTGGGATACAGAAAAGGATAATAATTTCATTTCCTCTCTCCCCGCCGAACTAAGAGAAGCTATTAAAGAATTTGGACGGAGAAATATTTCTATTTTGACCAATGCTCCTACTGGCAGTGTGTCAATCATGTCCCAAACAAGCTCCGGACTAGAGCCAGTATTTAGAAACTCTTATACTCGACGTCGAAAGCTCTCTCACAATGATACAAACGAGGTTGCCGACTTTGTTGATGAATTGGGAGATGGCTGGAAAGAATTTAAAGTGTTTCACCATAACGTAGCAGAATATTTAGCTGAGTTTGGACTATCTGACATCGATGTACCACCTTTCTTCACTGAGAGTGATGGAATTGATTGGCAACAGAGAGTAAATATCCAAGCAGTTATTCAGCGCCATATTGACCACTCGATTAGCTCCACTATTAATCTTCCAAAGGGAACTTCTCCTGATGTTGTTGCCGAGCTATATTTGGAGGGGTGGCGCCGTGGCTTAAAAGGAGTTACAGTTTATGTAGATGGTTCTCGCTCTGGCGTACTCGTTACTGAAACAGATGCAAAGCAAGAGGACTTTCCTCAACACAGCGCTCCTAAGAGGCCCAAAGAGCTTCCTTGTGATATTCACCACACAACTATCGGTGGCGAAAAATGGGTATTCCTAGTAGGGCTTTGGGAGGGAAAGCCGTATGAAGTTATGGGTGGATTGGCAAACTTGATTGAAATCCCAAGGAAATACAAGACTGGAACACTTGTCAAACATCCACGAAAAACAATGAATTCTGTATATGATTTGAAATTTGGGGCAGACGAAGATGAAGTATTGATTAAAAATGTTGTAAAGGTTTTTGATAACCCTAACAATTCAATCTTCACTAGAATGATCTCACTATCGCTAAGACACGGAGCAAAAATTAACTATGTTGTGGAGCAGCTTCAAAAAAATAGAGAAAGTGATATGTTTAGTTTTTCTAGATGTATTGCTCGTACTCTCAAGAATTATATCAAGGATGGAGAACGGGCTTCTGAAAAGACTTGCCCCTCGTGTGGCTCCGAAGGATTGATCTATGTGGAGGGTTGTGCAACTTGCACCAGTTGCGGATATGCAAAATGTGGTTAAGTTAGGCTAATCAATTTGCTATAATGCGAGAGGAGAAGCAAATGAGATTTAATCACTTATTACCACGTCATCTTTCCGAGGGCCATTGCCCCGGAACAAAAAAAGTACATAGATGGAAGCCGGTGTCCATTACTGCCACGCAGGGGGACTATATGAGTGTCAGCTTTGTGTGCAGTAATTGCAAAGAAAGAGCTGCCAATTTTATAACCTGTGAGCAATATAAGATGCATGCAGAAAAACTAGAAAAGGAGTGTGAATTATAATGTTAGAGCCAAGAAATCGTCATATTGTTGTTATTCCAAAAGAGGAACAAAACCAAGAGGAGGAGAGGGCAGTATTGTTACCTGAAAATTACCGTAAGCCACAGTCCGAACACACTGTTGTGTCCGTTGTTTCAGCAGCCCCTGATGTGTCCCAATTAGTAATGGCTGGCGATACTGTTGTTGTTGATAGGTCAATGCTAAAAGAGATCTCACTTGACGGATCAACATACCATTTAATCCTAGAAAATTATATTCTTGGAATTGTTCAAGCAGAGGTATAATGGCAAAGACAATTAAAGAACTAGCCGACTCAATCAGTAAGCGTGCAGTTATGTTGAGTGAGCCAAATAGGACTAGAAAGTCCCTTTGGCATCATAAAAATATGATTAAGCTAGAGATAAAAAAAATACAAGAAATTATTAGTGCTACGGAGGATCAATGAGTAAGAGTATTGAGCTTTTTGGTGATGGCATCGGAAAGGTTGAGTACGTTCAACATATGGGCGAGGACATCACAGTTGTTAATTCAGCAAGAGTTTCTTTTGGAAAACAAAAAGAATTTGTCGATGATAAAGATAAGAAGCTAATTAAGTATCTTATTAGGCACCGCCACACCTCAACTTTGGAGCATAACAGTGTCACTTTCCGTTTTTGCGTTCCTTTATTTATTCGTAGTCAGCACCACCGTCATCGCACTTGGTCGTATAATGAAATCTCCAGGCGATACACTGATGTCAACCTCAGCTTTTATGAACCATTGGCTTTCAGGACACAGCATAAGTCAAATCGACAAGCATCGAACGCAGAAGAACTAGTCGATCCAGATATTTACCATTCTCACCCAGAGATGACTCATCCGGTAAAATCCTCTGCCTCAACCTTGGTGAAAAAGCATCACAAAGATGCTTTGGATTTGTTTGATAGCCTCCTTGCGTCTGGAGTTTGCCGAGAGCAAGCACGAGGGGTTTTGCCACAAAATCTATATACCGAATACTACGGCACGGTTAATCTTAGTAATCTTTTAAAATTTATTGATTTACGAACTCACGACGGGGCACAGTGGGAAATACAACAGGTCGCTAAAGCGTGTCTGGAAATCGCCACTGACTTATGGCCAATTACGGTGGGTGCATACAGAGAAATAAGGCATGCAGAGGATTAGGGATCATCTATATAAATTTGATGATTTGGTATTAGGCGGGACACTTCCTGCATTCCTGTATGCATATTGCAATAGCTTGCCGGTCCTATACGTTGATAAAAAAATTCCTCTTAGATTCGAAGTATCTAATAATAACATTTTTGACAACGTTGACAAGGTAGGCCTATGGAATAGGCTTGGGGCTTTCTTGTCTCTGGCTGGGCTGCTTCCCTTTTCTGATAAGCTAACTGGCTTTAGGATACTTGAAAAAAACTATGCAGAAGCGTATACAGATTCTAGAAAGATAAAAATCTCATTTAATCGTCTTTTAATTTTTGATGAAGATAAAATACAGGGACTAGAATCGCCTGTATTTAAGGCAAAGAGAGAATATAAAGTTTATGATTGGCTGATTACAAGGGGAATGTCTAGGCACCAGACAGAGTTACTAGAGTCGGGTGACAACTTTGTTAAGCAGGTACTTTTCTACCCCTCAGAGAGAAAGGGCACGCAAAAGACAACTAGAGATATGGTTGCGGTGTCTTACTTAACAGAGGAGCAGATAAACGATTTGGATTATTCAGAGAATTATGCTAGATTAAAAGCAAAGAACATGATGAAAGAGGCTGGCCTTCGTGGCTATTCAAATGGTTTTAGTAAAATAAAGCAGGCGACTCAGTATTATGCGATTGTATTAGAACACGACCGAAGAGAAGTAAAAACTGTAGGTAGGGACATTTATAAAAATACTGATACAATCCTTCACAATGTCTGCAAAGAAGAGGAGATAAACATTGAGTATGTAAGCTCCCAATTGCAAACAATTAATAGACGGCTATGTTAAAAAATGGCCACCAACATCCAAACTTATTTCATTTAGCTGGGATTGTGCCTGTGGCATCCCAAAAAATGGATTTTGGAATGGATTGGTCTGATTGCCTTATGCCAATTGCACCAGACTTTACGGCTGTTGAGAACGCTGTTCTAGAGTGTGCATGGGCTGGGTGCGAAACAATATGGATAATCTGCAATGATGACGTTTCTCCCCTGATAAGGTATCGAATAGGCGACTTTTTGATGGATCCGGTCTATTTTAACAGATTTGATGTTCATCCTAGTGAAAATAAAAGAAGAATACCGGTTTTTTACGTTCCTATTCACAATAGAGACAGAGGAAGAAGAGATTGTTTGGCATGGAGCGTTATTCATGGAGCAGCTAGGTGTTTTTCTGTTTGTTCTAGATTAAGCAGTCAATTATCGCCGAGAAAATACTATGTATCGTTTCCACATGGAATCTATAGGGCAGATTTTCTAAGATCGCATAGAAAATCAATATCATCACCCAAACCATTCTTTTTGGCTCACCAAGGAAACACAATCAGGACGGGAGCCCAGCTTGGGTTCACTTTTGATGCTGATGACTGGAAAATATTTAGAGATGTGCTGAGACTTCGAAGAGACGATCTTATTAAAGCAGAGTTGTTGGAAAAAAAGAATGCTGCCTCCCAATTCACTCTTGACATGGTATTTAAAAACGGTAGAATTGAAGACGCCTTAGAAGCAGAAGTTCCTTGGTACTATCCCATAGATTCTTGGGATATGTACTGCTCTTTTTTGGGATCAAAAGATAGAAAAGAGCTTGCACGACCAGGGCCACATATATTAAAATACAGAGAATACAACCGGATTGGATACGAACCAGATGACTAACAGAGCCGAACCAGGGATTCCTTTTGTTGGCCTGCACGCACACAGTGTTGCAGGTTCAATTTTTGATGGCCTAGGCTATCCTGATGAACATATGGAATTTGCTTATAAAAATGGAATGGATGCGCTAGCCCTTACAGACCATGGGAACATGAATGGCCTTTCTCATCAAGTTCTTCATGCAAAGAAGATGATGGAGGAGGGTAAAGACTTTAAGCCCATCTTTGGAATGGAGGCTTATTTTATTCCTTCAATCAGCGAATGGCGTGTAGAGTATGAGAGAGTGAAAGCTGAGAAGAAGACTAAGAAGAGTGACAGCGAAGTGTCTGGAGCGACCGTTGAGGATGAAGCTGCCTCCAAACGTGCCGTCAAGAGTGTCCTCAATCGTCGTCGCCATCTCGTGTTGTTGGCGCAAAACCAGAAAGGGTTGGAGAATCTATTTCTTCTCGTTTCAAACAGCTACAAGCCTGAAAACTTTTATCGCTATCCTCGTGTCGATTACGACCTACTAAACAAATATTCGGAGGGAATTATCGCTGCATCAGCGTGTCTTGGTGGCGTGTATGCTGGAAACTATTGGGCAAACCGAGATGAGGGCGAGGAGGCTGTCCTCAGCGCTATGCGCGAGACAACAAAGAAGATGGTCTCTATTTTTGGTGATCGTTGGTATGGAGAGCTTCAATGGAACAATGTACCAGAACAACATGACCTAAACCAGTATATCATTAAGATGCATGAAGAGTTTGACATCCCCCTTATTTCAACGGCAGATAGTCACTACCCCAACAGGGACGCCTGGAAAGACCGTGAGCTTTACAAGCGATTGGGCTGGCTAGGAAAGGGCCGACCGGAGTGGGCTTCTGATGGAGAGCTTCCCTTGAGCGTTGAAGAGATTGGATACGAACTATATCCCAAGAATGGCGATGAGATGTGGGAATCTTATAAGAAATATTCTAATCAAGTAGACGTTCAATATGATGATGATCTTGTGCGCAATTCAATTGTTGAGACATTTTTCATTGCTCACTCTCGCATCGATCGTTTTATGCCTGATACAACGGTCAGGCTGCCAGACTTTGTGGTTCCCGAAGACATATCAGAAGCCCAAGCAATACGCAAGATGTGCTTTGAGGGGCTACGTCGCCTTGGAAAGCAGGACGATGAGGAGTACACTAGTCGCCTGAACATTGAGCTTGACGTTATTGACGACAGAGGATTCAGTAAATATTTCCTTACAATGAAGGCCATTGCTGATCGAGCTAACGAAAGCATGCTTACAGGACCAGGCAGAGGTTCAGCTGCTGGGTCTTTGGTAGCTTATGCTCTAAATATAACTCAAGTTGACCCCCTCAAGTATGGGCTTCTCTTCTCTCGTTTCCTGCGCTCTGATGCCAAGGATTATCCTGATATTGATTATGATGTGGCTGAGCCAATGGCTCTTAAGGAAAAACTTGTGGAGGAGTGGGGAGACACAACTGTAGTTCCTATTAGTAATTGGAATACCCTACAGCTTCGAAGTCTTGTTAAAGATATTAGTAAGCTTTACGAGATCCCTTTTACAGAAGTGAATAAGGTCACGGGCAAGATGCTCTCTGAAGCAACCCCGCTTGCCAAGAAAGACCATGGAATTACAGCGGGTGTTTACAGTCCAACTTTTGAGGAAGTGAAGAAATACAGCAAAACACTTCAAGATTTTCTAACACAATACCCCAAAGTGGCCAGTCATATTGATGTGTTGTATGGCCAGGTTAGAAGTTGCAGCAGGCACGCTGGTGGTGTTGTAATTGCTGATAACCTAGATAGATACATGCCACTCATTAACAGCAAAGGAGTCCGACAGACTCCCTGGTCAGAGGGGCAGAATGTGCGCCACTTGGAGCCAATGGGCTTTATTAAGTTTGATATTCTAGGCCTATCGACACTAAGAATGATTGAGGGGGCCATTACACATATTCTAAAGCGTCACAAGGGAGTCAAAGAGCCTACCTTTGATGATGTGAAGGAATTTTATGATAAGCATTTGCACCCTGACACTATTGATTTAAACAATCAAGACGTATATAAGAATATTTTTCACAAAGGAATGTGGGCAGGAGTCTTTCAATTTACAGAGGAGGGAGCACAAGACTTTTGTCAGAGAGCGCAGCCGACTAGTATTATCGACCTAGCTGCAATCACTTCCATTTATAGACCTGGCCCCTTGAGTGCTGGAGTAGACAAGTCATATGTCAAGGCAAAGGAAAACCCAAGAGATATCAGCTACATACATCCAATTGTGAAAGAACATACTAAAGAAACTTATGGGTTTCTAATCTTTCAAGAGCAGATTGCAATGCTTGCACACAAGCTTGGCAAGGATGTATCTCTCGATGAAGGCAACCTACTAAGGAAAGTGCTTACCAAGAAAGGCACGGGCAAGGGAGCAAGGGCCAAGAAGAAGATTTATGATAAGTTCATTGCTGGCTGCGAAGAGAAGGGGATTAAGACCCATCTAGCAACGGAGCTTTGGCAGACCTTTGAATATTTCTCTGGCTATGGCTTTAACAAGTCGCACGCTGTTTCATATTGCTTCCTATCATATCAGTGTGCGTGGCTTCTAAATTATTATCCTGCAGAGTGGGTTGCAGCGTTTCTAGATAAGGAGCCTGAGACAAGGAAAGAGAAGGCTATTAATATTGCCAAGAGCATTCACTTTGAAATTGAAGGCCTTAATATTAATACATCTGGAAAGGTCTGGGAGATCTCAGAGGACGGCAAAACATTGATCCAACCTCTATCTTCTTGTAAGGGAATCGGAGATGCGGCTATAGAGCAAATCATAGGCAACAGGCCATATCAAGTTATCGAAGACTTTATCTTTAATGAAGACATTGTATATTCAAAAGTAAACAAGAGGGTTATAGATATTTTGATTCGGTCGGGTACTCTTGACGGACTAATTGATGACAGATTCACAGGAGCAAAACACTTCTGGTCTGCCGTAGCTGTTGATCGCCCACGTAACCAGAAGAAGCTTGATGAGAATATTGAGACATATTATCCGGAGGGCGACTTCAACGATGAAGAAAAAATTGAATATCTTGTAAGTTTAACTGGCGTATTTCCTATGGAACGTGTTATAACTGGTGAGGTTCTTAGGAAACTACAAGAGCTTCGTATTCCCCCACTTGGAGAATACGACCCAGACCTTCTAATTTCGTGGTTTATTCCTCGCAAGATTATTCCAAAGAAAACCAAGAAGGGTAAGGATTACTGGATTGTTGAATGTATCGATGACACAAGCACAACCACTAGGGTTAGATGCTGGGGTGTTGACCCCAAGAGAGATAAGATACATCTAAATCATCCTTACATGGCCAAGCTTGACTATAGTCCCGATTGGGGTTTCTCGACAAGGGCGGTTGGTAGAACTTTTAAGATGTTGGGGTAGCAATGAGTAAAATAAGAGAATTCATTATTGAAAGCAAGAAGCACGGAAAACATACTATACTGATTGATGAAGAGGACTGGGAGAAGGTTTCTCAGCACAAGTGGTGCATAGATGCTACGGCTAGGAGAAACAGTCGTGGAGGGTTTTACGCAAAGACCTCCATCCTACACCCAGACGGGGGGTGGTATGACAACCCAACTAGTGGTCGCGGACGCAGACGAACATCAATGTTCCTGCATCGCTTTCTGATGAATCCACCCCCAGGCTATATGGTCGACCATATAAACCATAATGGGCTGGACAACAGAAGGGAAAATCTACGTATTTGCACGCGGGTAGAGAACGGACGTAATAGACTTCCTTCAAAGAAGACCGCTTCTGGCTATAAAGGAGTTAGAAGAAACGGCAGCGATAATTGCTGGCAGGCTAAGATCAATATAGATAAAAAACAAACATATATAGGCTCCTTTGCAACGGCAGAGGAAGCAGCCTTAGCTTATGACAAAGTGGCGATTAAAGAGCACGGCGAATTCGCTTGTTTAAATTTCCCAGAAAAATATAACAGAAAGGAAAGCAAATGATAGCAGACATTATTGTAGATCTCCAATACGGAGATTGTGGAAAAGGCAAAGTAACTCATACTCTGCTGGAGAACGGGGATTACACACATTGTATTAGATACAATGGCGGACCAAATGCAGGACATACTATTTACCACAATGGGGAGAAGTTCGTAACTCACTCCATTCCTGCTGGGGTCTTCTATGGAGTTAAGTCCATTATTGGCCCCGGCTGTGTTGTGAACTTACAACAGTTTTATAAAGAGATAGATGAACTAGAAAGTAAAGGAGTATTTTGTAAGGGCCTGGTGTTCATATCAAAAAACGCTCATATTATTACATCAGCACACCTATCTGAAGATTCTGGAGACAGTAAGATTGGTACAACCAAGCGTGGCAACGGCCCAGCGTACCGTGATAAATATGCGCGCAAGGGAGTTAGAGCGGAGGATGTCCCGGAACTAGAGTCTTACCTAGTCGATGTCTACCAGGAGTTACATGATGGAAAATATGAAGCTGTCGCGCTCTTTGAGGGTGCTCAAGGGTTTGGTCTTGATATCGACTGGGGTGACTATCCTTACGTTACTAGTAGCCACTGCACCACTGCGGGAGCTATGCTCAATGGTGTCCCACCCAGATCGGTAAGGCATGTTTGGGGAGTGGCCAAATGCTACGAGACATATGTGGGCAATAAGAAGTTCGAAACTGCCGCCAAAATTTTTTCCCAAATCCGTGAAGTTGGGCAGGAATATGGTGCTACTACAGGACGACCAAGGCAGTGCAATTGGCTAAATATTGACCTTCTAAAGAAGGCAGCCAAGATTAACGGAGTTACAAACCTTGTAATCAACAAGATGGATGTTCTTCGTGAGGTCGGCGCTTGGACAGTTCGCAACGATAGTGGTGCCACTAGAAACGTGCAAGATGAAAACCTCTTTAGGCGTTTTCTCAAGTCGCAAATTCCTGACAATATTGCGGTTTATTTTTCGGAAAGCCCACATACCATTTGACATTGATAAGCAGATAAAATATAATTCAAATTAAGGAGATGAAATGACAATGACTACCGAATCTGTAGGAGAAGTGCAGCCTCGTTCCGAAGAGGAAAAGAAGGCTGAGAAGATGCTAGAGTATATTCGCTCTCTAAGGACCATCGAGGATGCGATGGAGCCCTATAAAGAGCAGAAGCGCGAGCTGCGCGCAGAGTTCAAGGAGCAGGGCTGGTTAACGTCCGACGAGATTAGCCTGACAACAAAGGCCTATCGAATGATGAAGGCCGATGTTGATATTGATCAGTTTATCTCAATCTATGAAGGTCTTGCAACGAGCACTGGGAGGGTACAATGATTCTTGAATATGCGAGAATGCGCTATGAGGCAAAGCCTCCTACCCGTGCAAACCCAAGTGACGCTGGGCTAGACATTTACTTTAATCCGGAAAACCTTGAGTCGGTGACGATTCAACCTGGAGAAAGCGCGGTTCTTGAGACTGCCTATCGTTTCGGCGTGCCTCATGGATACATGCTGGAAGTAAAAAATAGGTCCGGACTGGCGTCCAAGCGGTCTCTGGTTGTGGGTGCTTGCGTTATTGATGCAGGCTATGATGGGGAAGTTCTGATCAACCTTCACAACATTGGTACAGAGCCCCAGGAGATTGAGGTTGGCACGAAAATTGCGCAAATTGTCATGGTTCCTGTCGTTCACTTTCGGGCCATTGAAAGCCATGGTGGTGAACTATACAACTGGTATCCGATTGCAATGACTGAGCGTGGTGCTGGCGGGTTTGGTAGCACTGGGTCATGAACCGTAAGCAAAGGCGAGCAGCCAAAAAGGAGTTGAAGAAGCAACATGGTGTTGAGGAGGAAATGGCTGAAAAGATATTCCTCTTCAGCAAAATGCCTGATGAATGCTCTGCCTGCACGAAACCATTTGACAAGAAGGATAGAGAGATGGTAATGTCTTGGAGTGTCGTCGTTAGAAATGATGACGAGACAGTTCGCCTTTATTGTCCCACTTGTTGGGAGACGGCACAAAAAGTTGTCGCTGATTTTCATGGAGTAAAAGATGAAGATGTATAAAGAAGCACTAAGTTATGACGATGTTCTACTGGTTCCACAGTATTCAGATATTGAAAGTCGAAGAGAAGTCTCTCTTCAATCACAGCTTGGGCACTATATTCTGGAACTTCCGATTATTGCAAGCCCAATGGACACGATTGTTGAGGCAGAAATGGCTGCTGCGATGGCAGATCTTGGAGGACTTGGAATTATCCACAGATATAATACAATTGAAGAGCAGGTTTCAATAGCGTCCAAGGCGGCCATGCAGGTAAATAATAATTCTGTTGGTGCTGCAATCCCGATTAGTGGAGATTTTATTGAGAGGGCTCAGGCGCTAATGCAAGTTGGTGTAAAGTTTATGTGCATCGATGTTGCACATGGGGACCACATCATGATGAAAACTGCGTTGGATGCTTTGAGGTCCAAGCTACCAGGCCATGTCCACATCATGGCTGGCAATGTTGCCACTCAAGAGGGGTATGAGAGACTTGTTGAGTGGGGCGCTGACTCTGTTCGTGTTGGAATCGGTGGAGGTTCTATCTGTTCTACTCGTATCCAAACCGGGCATGGTGTTCCAACACTTGCTTCCGTTATTGACTGTGCAAAGTCTCGCTACGCTGGAACTCATGCAATTATCGCTGATGGTGGTATTAAAACTAGTGGCGATATTGTAAAGGCAATTGGTGTTGGAGCTGACTTTGTTATGATCGGTTCTCTTTTCTCAGGCACAACTGAGACACCTGGCAAGATTCTTGTAAAAGAAGACGGCTCAAAGGTCAAGGAGTATCGGGGAATGGCCTCTCAGGCTGCACAGATGGCATGGCGTGGTCGCACCTCTTCTCTCGAAGGTATTTCAACTTTTGTTCCATTCAAGGGCAAGGTAAAATATATTATCGATGATCTTGTTAATGGAATTCGAAGTGGGCTCTCTTATACTGGAAGTCGAAGTATCGAAGAGTTTCAGGCACGAGCCCATTTTATCCAACAGACGCAGGCTGGACAGTCTGAAAGCTCAACCCATATTCTTAAACGATGACAAGTAAAAAGATGTCCAAGGAACATGATCGCAAGGTTGTATTTTATGATACAACTAAGCGTCATGCTGACCTAAGAATTAGATTGGACTATGACGGCTTTACACAATCTGAATTTTTTCGTGTGATGGTGACTGGGTATCTTGAAAAGGACCCAAGGATCACAGATTACATTCATGATTATAAGGCAGAGAAGAAACTATTTCGCAAACAGGGCAAAACTTCTCTTAGAAAAACAAAAGCCCTTTACGCAGAGGGAGAAGAGACTAAAAAGAAGTTTGGTCTCGACGAAGATACAATAGAAAGTATCTTTGACTTACTAGAAGAGGAACACCCAGAATTATGAGAAGTTGTAAGGTTGCTACAATAATGAAAAACAAATCTTGTGATCAATGTGATTGCAGACTTTGGATTGATTATGAGGAGGATTTAAATTGCACATTGATAGCCGCAGAAAAAAACGGCCCAATGAATTTAAGAGAGGTTGCAGACAGGCTCGGAATTAGCTTTGTCAGAGTAAAGCAAATACAAGATGCAGCTATGCAGAAACTTAGCCTCAAAAAACAAAGTTTAAAGGCTTTTTGCAAGTTAAGTTGATACTTATTGTATATAGACAGGCTTAAGTGACGACAAATAGTAACTTTTGTTTGCCAATATACTATTTACTGATTGAAACCTAAAATAGGAGAAAAAACATAATGAGCAAAAACAATCTTTTAAATGAGGGAACCGTCCGCCGCTTCATGAAGCTTGCGAATGTTGACACCCTTACGGATACCTTTGTCGAAAAGATCAATGAGACGACCCAGGTTGATGAGAGTGAGACTATTGAAGAGGATGTCTTCGCACCTAACCACTACTGTGTTCATCACGGTGGCGTCCAGCACGAGGGTGTAATTAAGACAGGTGAAGCCATAAATCACAACTATAACGAAGAGCTTGGTCGCGTAACCCACTATGATATGAAGCTTGAGGACGGCACTATTCTTGAGAATGTTGCTGCTGAAGACATTCAAGTTACTCAAGCCACTTTAGAGTCCCAGCACATGGGCCACAAAGCCAAGAGAGACGAAGAAGATGAGCCCATGGAAGAAATGTATGGCATGCCTCCTGGCGATCGCGACGACGATGATGACATGGATGGTGACATGGATGTCGACGTTGAAGTCGAGGACGACGCTCCAGTTGGTGGCGGTGCCTCCTCTGTTGAAGACCTTGCCAGAGGCATTTTAGACACAATCCAGGACCTAGTGCCTGGACTTCTTGATGTCCAAGATGACGAAGAAGAGGTAGACATGGTTCCTGAGCCCGAAGAAGAAGCCCTTGAAGAGCCCGAGGAAGCCCTTGAGGAAGTTGACATTGTCGAGGATGAGGACCTAATTAACGAGGTTGCCAAGAGAGTTACAACACGTCTTGTAAAGAGTCTTGCTGCGCGCAAGAATAGCTAAATAATATTTTAAGGTTTCAATTGCACCGCTGCAAGATTTGTGTTAAAGTCTTGCAGCGGTTTTTATTTGAGGTATAATGGTTGATATAAATCTAGTTCTTTGCTTTCTTTCGTTTGTCGTGGGAATGCTCTTTCACAAAATCTGCTCAGATACATTGGGCATGGGATATGTTGCACTCTTCATAAGGGTCGTTGAATTGGAAACATTGAAAATGTTACAAATTATTGCCAATGATGTAGAATTTATACAAGATAAGAAAATTAAGCTATTGAGAGAACTAGATACATCAGAGGAAGAAGTAAAATTTATCAAAGATATTGATAGACAAATGTTTGATTCCTGGAAAGAAAGTGTTATCATTCACTTCATCGCTGCCTATCCAGGTAAATACAGAAGACAAATAGAATTTACAAGCTGGCGAGGCGCTATGAAGCAACTGAAGTATATCGAGACACAACAAGCTAAAAAAAAACAATTTAACTAATGGAGAAACAAATGTTTTCTAAAAAAGCAACCAAGAAAAAGGTCGAAGCGGAGGAGACTGAAGATGCGGTCTCCGAAAAAGAGTTAGAGGCACTACAACTTTTAATGGATTCTGCTTCTAGGGACAAATCTGACAATAGACTGATTGCACTGTTTGGCGATATAGACGAACCAAAGGCTGGGCAGCTTTGCTACAATCTTCATATTTTATCATCTGAAGTTTCTATAGCCCCAGAAGACCCTGAAGATCTGACGAAAGGTGTAGTGGCTACAGTAGACCCAATTCAACTAATGATCTGTAGCCCCGGTGGAAATGCCTCAGAAATGTTTGCGATATATGATAATATGAGATTAATCAGAGAGGCATGTGATATTGAAACATTTGGCGTTGGAAAAGTCATGTCAGCTGGTGTTTTGCTTTTAGCAGCCGGAACGAAAGGTAAGAGAACAATTGGTAAAAACTGTAGAGTTATGATACACAGTGTGATCGGCGGGGTTCATGGTGGGTTTCACAATGTAGAGAATGAAATGGACGAGATTCGCTGGGTTCAAAGCCAATATATTAAAATGCTAGCTAGTGAAACAGATATGTCACAAGCACAGCTTAAGAAAATGCTTCAAAGAAAAGTGAATATTTATCTGTCAGCCGAAGAGGCAGTTGAACTGGGTATTGCAGATATCATTGTATAAAATATGAAAACTAAGTTACCCATTAAATATGTTCCAAAAGGATGGGGCTTTGAAAAATGGATTGTAAATAACGAGGAGTATTGTGGCAAACTACTCTATCTTGTTAAGGGAAAGAGGTGCTCGTGGCATTATCACACTCTTAAAGATGAAGTGTTTTATGTACAATCTGGAAAAGTTATTGTTAAATATTCCGATGGGGACGACATTGATAATGTTGGCATACAAACTCTTGTCCCCGGTGACAATTTTCATGTTTACAGAGGATTAAGACACCAGCTCATAGCTCTACAGGACTCTGAGATTTTTGAGTTCTCCACTCAACACTTTGATAGCGATAGTCACAGAATTATAAAGGGAGACTAGAATGACAATAGTTAAGGGCCTTCAGGCCGAACTGATAAAAGATATCTATCGCAATACAATGTTGCGCAAGGGGTATGCGTTTTTTGATCGAAACAAGCCATATAACTTAAATATTATTGGCGTTCGTCGTGTTGAAAACGCAATTCCTAATAAATTTGATGACACTTTAGTTGTTATCTACCGGGAGCGTGGTGAACAATGGAGTGTCTTTACGGCAGATATAACTACAGACCCAGGACAATATTGGCTAATGCACCCCACTAACGTGAATGGCACTGCAATTTTAGTCCCCAATCAATATCGTGGCGCTTATAAAAAAGGCTTACACCAGGGTAAATACGAAGCTCTCTGCCAGCGCGGGGGAAACGTCCAGGTCTATCGTGATGCTGACGGAGATCGCCGCCATGATATGGAAGATGATAAGATTGATACAGGCTTCTTTGGAATCAATATACACAAAGCGGGCCGAGCTTCTGTTCAAGTTGATAAGTGGAGTGCTGGGTGTCAGGTGTTTGCGCGAAGTGATGATTTCGCTACATTCATGGATCTCGTTGATGAAGGTGCCCAGAGGCATGGAGATTCGTTTACTTACACTCTGCTGTTAGAAACAGATTTTAATAACTAATTATATTACTGTAGGAAACCAGACTAGTGAGTCAAATAAATTTAAATAAACTTCTTGAAATGATTGAAGAAGTCATTGATGATAGATTGTTGAATAAAAGAAATCAAGAATCAAAAAACAAAGGCAATAAAATTAAAAAAAGCAAGTTGCCTAAAAATTAAGAGCAAATATTTAAAAACTTGCTTGACAAAAATAAAAAAATATATTATTATTTAAAATAACAATGAGGAGTAAATGTGACAAAGCATTATAATAGTGGTGCGTCTCTTAGCGATAAGATTCTTAATGGCGTAAATATTTTAGCAGATAATGTGGCTTCAACTTTGGGGCCAAAGGGTAGGAACGTTATCTTACAAGAAGCTGGTGGTAATCCAGTTATTACAAAGGATGGCGTAACCGTAGCACAATTTGTTACTTTAGAAGATCCTTTTGAAAATGCAGCAGCCGAGGTAATAAAGCAGGCAGCTTCACAAACAAATTCAATGGCTGGAGATGGCACAACGACTGCCACAGTGTTAGCTAGAGAGATACTAAAAGAGTCTCAAAGATATATAACTTCTGGTGTGTCTCCGATTGAGCTTAAAAGGGGTATGGATTCGGCAGCTGCCTCTATTGTGGATACACTAAAAGAGATGTCTGAGGAAATTTCAAGTGTTGAGGAGGTGGCCAACATAGCTACAATTTCTGCAAATAACGATAAAGCCATTGGAGATCTCATCGCCACAGCCGTAGATAAAGCTGGAAAAAATGGAGCTATAACTATTGAAGAGGCTCGTTCCCTAGAGACATCTTTAGATTTGGTAGAGGGTTTTAGATTTGATGCCGGATACGCTGCCACTGCGTTTATTAATGACGAGAGAAGGGGAGTTGTAAAATATAGTGAAAGCCCCTTACTGTTGGTTACTGATTATAAGATTGACTCTGTTGAGCAGGTATTACCCATTTTGGAGTTAGTGGCACGGGAGTCTCGACCTTTCGTAATTGTCGCTGAGGAAATTGAAGGACAGGCGCTCGCTGCACTAATTATGAATGCAATGCGTGGGACAATGAAGATTGCCGCCATTAAGGCGCCTCGTTATGGGGAGGAGCGCCGAGGTATACTTAAGGATCTTGCAACCTCTGTAGGCGCCTTCTTTGTGTCTCGTGAGAGCGGAGTTAAACTCAAGGATGTAAAACTTCAGCAGCTAGGTATCGCCAAGTCCATTGAGATTACCAAGAATGAAACAACTATAATGGGCGGAAAGGGAAAAACAAGTGAGATTGAGGAAAGGATTGGGGATCTCAAAACAATGCTTGAGGGCACTGAATCAATCCATGATTGCGAGCGAATTCAAGAAAGAATTACGCGCCTCGCTAGTGGTATTGCAATTATTCGTGTCGGTGCATCTACTGAAGTTGAGATGATAGAAAAGAAGCATCGAATTGAAGACGCCCTCGAAGCTGTACGCTCTGCCCGCGAAGAAGGCATTGTCCCTGGCGGTGGCGTTGCTTTAATTAGAGCTATGGGCAAGACAGAGTTCGAGGTTGACAACGAAGACCAGGCAATAGGTGTAGATATCGTTAGGAAGGCCGTGTTTGGCCCCTTGAGACAAATGGCTCTTAATTGCGGCGAATCACCAGACATAATCCAGACGGTTGTAACAAACCTGGAAGAAAACCAAGGCTTTGATTTTAGAAATCAAACAAGTTGTGATCTTGTTGAGAATGGCATAATTGACCCAGTTAAAGTAACACGGTGTGCTTTACAGAACGCGGTGTCTGCCGCTGGCACTTTAATTACGACAAATTATGCAATCATAAAGTCTTAACGAGTTATTGGACTAGTTATAGATATGGATCAGATAGACCAAGCAGCTCTCGCTACTCTTCATGGCAAGATCGATCGATTAAATGATAATATCGACACGGTTAAAAAACAACAAGAAGAGATAGGCGAGCACATTTCTAAGATCAAAGAGGCTGTATATAACCCAGACTCAGGCCTCTATGCTCGATTAAGATCTTTAGAACAATGGAGGGATGCCACATCAAGAACCACTTGGTTTCTTGCAACTACGGTGGGGGCTCTGGTTTTAAAAACAGTCTGGGATTTATTATTAACATAAGCGAGGTAATATGAAAGTAGGAATTTCTTACGCAGTAGAGCTAAGTGAGATTCCAGACGAGCTTCAGAAATTAATTGAAGAGGTTCAGTGGGATCTTTCTGAAAAACTAAAACTCCTTGGTGAGCAGGTTGAAGTTGGTGATTTTACAACTGCATTCGATAACATTAAGAACATGAGATACAATTTGCAAAGAACTGATACTAGACTTGAAGATTGCACAACCATCTTAACGGGATACCTAACGTTGCTTAAGAGGTTAGCTGATGAGGCCGAGGAAGAAGAGGCTAAAAAATTAGAGCTAGGATTGGGAGTTCGTCAATCCCGCCCAGGACCGGTAAGGATACGGGCAGAAGAGGAGCTATGATTAGTCACCAAACCGAGGTTGGAGACCTCGTCTATATTCCATCTCAAGTTCTCCTTACAAACTATAAAACGTTTATTAAAACAGATAAGCCCGTTAATGTGGTCTGTCTTGGGAAGAAAAACATAGAGGTTCAAGTTTTTTACAATGGCTCCTCTTGGTGGGTTAATAAAGAAAAAGTATATAACGTAAGGGAGTAACATGGTTATTAAATTAGTAGAGGTTTCTGAAGAACTGGGAGTTGGCGCTCATAAGAAATATGTTTTGAGAGAAGTCTTTGTCAATCCAGAACATGTTATTTGTTTAAGACCAGATGAAATGGTCAAAAAAAAATTACTAGAAAACAAACTACCGTCTGAGCTAGACACTAGACAAGAATTCACTCGTATACAAATGGCCAGCGGCCATGGAGGCTTTAACATTACAGTTGTTGGTAACCCCTCAATTGTAGAGGAGAAGCTAAGACACAGTAGAAAAGTATTAAGAGGTTAGAGTGAATAAATATTTTCACATTTATGGCACCTTGGAGTGCCCGTATTGCCTTGAAGCAATCACAATATTAAACTCTTTGGGTCACGAGTATATTTTAACTATACTAGATCAAAGTAAAACATACACCGCATTGTTGAAAACGGCATATGCACATAATACTGTGCCAATTATACTTTACTGTGACGGCCTTGTTGAGGAGGAGTTTATTGGTGGTGCGAGTGAACTTATTGATTATCTGAAAAAAGATTACACAGAGAAAAAAAAGAAAAAAGATACTAAAGAGTTGACAGAGAAAGAATGATGAATATATTGTTTGTGTAGCCGGCTTTATGTTTAAAGAAAGGAAACACAAAATATGACTTTTGCCATTACATTACCAATTCACAGACCTAATAATTTTTATAATGCCCTGGATTCATTCTTTGATGATGTCTGGGCTGCACCTAAGCGAAAGAAAGTAGAGCCAATTAGTGCGATTTATAACGTCACTGAAGTTAAAAATGGTTACGATATTTCAATTGCTGCCCCTGGTCGAAAGAAAGAAGATTTTAAAATAAGCGTAGAGGATAATATCCTAGAGGTGTCATATGAGGCTCCGAAAGAATACGAAACTTCTCTAATTCTATCATCTTTTAATAAGACTTGGAGGCTCCCAGAAAGCGCAGATGTGGAAGGTGTTGCTGGAAAGTACGAACAAGGAATTCTAACTCTTAACGTACCGGTCCCAGACATCGCACGAGTATCTCGTGAAATTGTTATTGAATAATACCTGTAGTCACTTAATGCAAAAGGCGGCTTTGGTCGCCTTTTGTTGTTAACGGCAACTAATTATAGAATGCATTGGAGTTTTTGAAAATGAATAGTGATTCAAAAATGGATATTGATATCATTGAGGAGATGGTTTTCCAAGAGGTGGAGGATATTCTTTTAAAAGAAGTAGCCCAAGACCCAGGGTACGAATTAAAACTCTTTGTAACACCAGTTAGGTGCTCAATAAGCAAAACATTGGGAGGTGATAAGACTGATACCTTTAATGAGATTAGAGGTATAGAAAGTGTCACTACAGTTTCGGACGTTTTGGGGACTGTTAGGGAAGATGATAGCAATTATTACTCCACCGTTTTAGTTAAGTTTGAACTTAGCAAGGGTGAGCAACCCAAAGATTTTAGGAGAAAAATTCTCATACCAACGTTGAAAAGAGTTAAGGGTTTGATTGTATACAACGTTGGCGGTATCGACCAGGTTGCGAAGTAATGTCTAATGTGGTGGTGGGCCCAGACCATTGGTTTGATCGATATATACCCCCTCGTATCACGAGGGGGTCAATCGTTGAATTTGGAACAGATCCCGATACGGGTGTTGCCTTTCCAAGCTTTGATGTAACCATGATGGTGCTTGATGTGTATACAGATAATGAGGTTGGTGCTATAATGGCCAAGATTGCTATCTCCCCAGACAACAACCCGGATTATGTTGAAGAACAAGTAATCCCAATTGAATATCTTGAACTAGTAGAACAATAAAGGAGAATCTATGAAAAAGTTTATCGTTATCGCAGCGAGTGTGTTGCTGACGTTTTTATTAGTACGTGAGGCCCATGCCCAGAGCACACCCCACAATTACACATATTACACAAATTCTGACAGCTATGTCTGTGCTGTCCGTGCGCCCTTTGGCGAGGTTCACATAATCCATTCACGCCCGGTTACAGTCCACACTTGTCGCGACCATTATCGGTTTTTCTTTAATAACGACTATCCCACCAAGTTATTTCATGTTGCAAACGGTATTTATTATGCCCACTGGGACAATTGGCTGCAGTACAACACACACTATCTAAATGTAAATCGACTTGTGCCCCGACGCTACTACAACTATTACCCACACCCACAGCCCCGTATTACATTTGAATGGGATGGCAGAATTCTTCCTCGTACAACAATCAGGACCTATAACTATAATCCGCCTGTAAGGCGATACACGCAGCCTCAGCGTCCGCGAAGGTCGGTGGTCACCTATGGTTCGACGCGAACCACTGCGCCCCCTCAAGAAAGGCGCACGGTACGTACTGAGACTACAACTCGCCGAAGGACAACAACTTCTAGTAACAACAATAATCGTCGCCGAAGTCGCGATGGGAACCGAGAGAGACGCCGTAGATAATGCAACTAATTTCTACTCACTTTGTTAAAACAGGTAACGTAGGATATCATGGTAATCTTTTTGGCGGAACTTTATTAAGTTGGCTTGACGAGGCAGGAGCTGCATTTGCTGCAGAAAAGTGTGGCTCTCCTCGGATGGTCACAGTTAAAATTGCAGAAGTCATATTTAAAAAGCCTTGCCGTCCTGGACAGATTATTAAAATCTATGGTAAGGTAATGCGTTATGGTAACACTTCCATCACCATGAAACTAGAAGCGAGACGCCACAGCCCATACAATGCGTCTCAGAAAGTTGTCTGTACAACTGATATGACCTTTGTGAGAATTGACGGTGATGGGGAAGCTGTTCCCATTAACGAACTAATTAAGAAAGAGTTTAGGGAACAACACGATGAAAGTATTGCTTGAAAACTGGCGACAGTTTTTAAACGAGAATAAAAAACCTTTATTTAAAAAAGCTAAGATTAAGAGATATATAGATTTAGGATTATTCGCAGAAGCGGAGAAAGAAGAGAGAGAAATGCTAGGAGCTGTTGTTATTATATTCGATAGAGAGGGGAGAGTTCTTATTCTCAAACGAACAGAAGAGATGGAGTGGATGCCGCTCAAGTGGGGACTGCCTGGCGGCGGTATAGACGAGGGTGAGAAACCAATTGAAGCTGCCATTCGCGAAGTCAAAGAGGAGACAACACTTGACATTGGCAATCCTATAGAATTTCATATCTCAGACATGAATGTAGTTTACTTCACAACTACAAAATATAGTGGCGAAGTAGAGATAGACTTTGAACATTTAGATTTTGCTTGGGTTTATCCGGAAGAATTAACTAATTATGATGTGATACCAGGCTTGGAGAACATGATCTCTAGAGCAAAAGAAGTATTAAGAATGTATGCGTGACGTATTTAAACTATTTGAAGGCTGGAGAAGATATCGAAAAGGTGACCAATATGATGTGGGAATGGACCCTCTTTATGGGCCACCGCCTTTGATAAATGATGTTGTTGATTGCTGGGTTCATGAGAACGTTAGATTTTATACCGACTTCAATAATGCAAATGGGATTGCATATCACGTCATGCTTCCAACTAAAGATCTTGAGTTTCATATTGAAAGAGGAACCAACAAGACGGACTTTCATTTTTTGTCCCAACAGCTTGTTCAAGAGGGCACGCCAATGAGTGCGGTAAGAATTGATGTAGGAAAGAATGGGAAAGCTATAATTGATAGAGACGCCGAAATAGTTATGGCAGCAAAGCACGTTGGCCTGGAACAATTACCTGTCATATTTTATTTCCACAAGGAGGTTTAAGATGAAGTTAACTGAGGCTGCGCTAAAAGATATGATAATTGAAGAATTATCAAAATCTGACAAAAGTCAAATAAAAAAAATGATTTCCTCCGAAGTTGAATCTTTTGAAAAAAGATTTAAAAAATCATTAGGGCCCGTTGTGGAAAAAGAATTAAAAAAGCTATTAAAAACCAAAGGTATAAAAGCAGATGTTGCTGATATTTCAAAAAGGATTTTAAAGAAACTATACAAGGATCTCGCCTTCCAGCACCCATATATCATTGACAGAATTAAGTTATAAGAGAGATTTCTGTTTCTGACCCCTAGTTAAAATAGGGGGGTTGGTAAATGGAGAATTTATCACGCAAAAGGACATTCATCGAGTTCGTAATGAGCTTGGTGATGTCCTTTTTTGTTATTACGTCAGCGAGTTGCACTGGGCCTTTGGAGGTTAACCTTCCGAGTCCTGCGCAAGAAACGTCTGATGAGCTTACATTCCGCGAGGCATTTGACCGTCTAAGTAACGTTAGCGATCGCGCCCGCGCTGCAGCAGTAAAGGTTGTCAACATTGGAGAAGACTTCCAGGCTCAAGGGTCTGGAACATTGTTCCGAGTTGATGGTCAGTTTATTGTAATCACTGCTGCTCACGTTGTGCAAAATGCACAATCAGTTATCATCACAACACCGGATGGTCTTGGCTATTTCGGTACACCTTTGATGACTAACCACGAATTGGATTACGCTATCCTATTGGTGCCTGAGATTGCAGAGCGAACACCACTTCGTCTGCGTCCTCTTCAGGAGGCGCATATGCGAGTTGGTGCTCACGTCACCTACACGGGTTTCCCGAATGGTCACAACCTGCTTTCAATCAGCGGAGAGATCTCTGGAATGGCACGCGGGGAGCATCTGATTATGCACAGCTACGCTTGGCCAGGGTCTTCCGGGTCTTGCGTCTTTGACAACCAAGGTCGCCTTGTTGGTGTCCTAAGAGCAGTTGATGTGGGACAAGCCATCTTGCCACAGATAATTGAAGATATTGTCTGGATTGTACCAGCATGGAGGATCGATTTCAGCGCTCTGCACGCTCTATTGCAGAAGTAATAATACTGGGGGGTATTACAATGGATAAGGTTTGGAAGATTAATTGGGTGCTATTCGGCGTAGCTATGGGAATTATGGCTGCCATTATGATAGGTCTTACAGGATGTGACACTTATTATTTACACGATGTTCACGATGATGAGCCGCGTGACCCGAAGCCACACTACGTTTACGTTCCAGGCGATCCTGTTGACGCTGATGTCTGGGTTGATTCCTTCACACAGCCTCAGCCTTTTGATGGCATTGACATCGTATGGGTCATTGATAAGAGCTGCTCTATGCATGATGACGAAGAGCAAGTCCTTTCTGGCATTGACACCATGATGAATGCCCTCCCTGCCGGTGGGTCCTGGCGTTTGAACATGATTGGGATAACGCCAGCCCACGCCCGAGCATCAACTGAGTTCCCGCTCGTCCCTGGCGACGATGCTGGTGATGCGCTCACTATGTATGAAAACATTCCTGAGTCAACAACAGAGCAGGGCTTCCTAGCCATCCATGACTATATGACAGACAACCCATACTCTGCTACGTGGATGCGACGTGACGCCGCGCTGCTGGTCGTCTTTGTGTCAGATGAGGAGGAGCAAAGTCAAAACTTCTTCCCAGATCCGCTAGACTTTATTGATTGGTACGAAGACCAAAGAGATAATGTATATCTCGCCAGCATCATTCACGATAAGCCGGGACCAAGTTATGTGGGCGGTTGCCTCTATAGCGTCAGAGACTTCGGAGAGCGCTACCTAACAGCCACGAATGAGTTAGGTGGGGTGGTGATAGATATTTGTACCACAGATTGGGCCACCGGTGTCTCAGAGGCCTCCTCAAGTATTCAACCTTATGAGCGCTGGCCACTCACTCGTGTGCCGCTTGATACGACGATCGTCGTTTTCGTTGATGGTATTCTATTTAACGACTGGATGTACAATCCCATGGATAATGCGGTGGAGTTTCTAACTCTACCCCCAGGGGGATCTCTTGTGGAGATCGGGTACACCTACTAGGGGGGTTTATGAATGGCGCAGCTTATGATACGCACGGCAGCTTTAAGTTTGGTAGGGTATACATTATGGTTCCTAGCAAGCTTCATACCTTAGAGTGTGGCAATGAGCGCGCCAAAGCCAAAATATAAGGTAGGCACCCTACTTTCCTGCGTCCCTCGTGTTATTCCGAATAACAAATTCACCGTTGGAATTATCGTAGATAGGCAAATCATGGAGGTAAAAGGGGGCGACTGGTCCTTCGGACCCCAGTGGTATTATGATTTGATACTATTTAGTGAAGAGAATACTCGCGTTGCTGAAATAGACCTTGACGAATTAATCAGCTGTGGTATAATGGAAATAATCTCAGAAGGACACGATGAACTACAAGAAGCAGCTAAAGAAGAGAATAAAGGAAATAAGTCCAAACCTAAAAATTGGAAAGATTAAGCCTACTGGCACGTCTTTCAGTATCGTCATTAAGAACTTGGATGTCAACCTAAAACAATTAGAGCACGAACTTAGGGAGGTCCTTTCCATGCCGGGTCTCCTTCTCGTCCCACACGGAGAATAATATGACAATTGAAGACGCGCCTGAGCAGCCTGAAGAGGTAGCTCAAGAGGAGGACTTGAAGCCCAAGCCTCCTCCGCCCCTTGCTCCGCGTGGCATCAAGACCTTTACGGTCTGTCGCCAGGCAGACGAGACAGGTATTTCAGGCACTGGTGTCGTCATTGAGGGCGCCATTTTTGCTACGGGGCAAGCTATTGTCCACTGGCTCTACCCTCCCCCGAGAGGTGGCATTGCGATATTTGACTCACTTAACGACTTTCTAAAAGTTCACGTCATACCTCACAAGGAAAATAAAACAATCATTACCTTTGAGGATGGTGAACAACAAGTTTATGACTAATTATAGTATAATGAGTTCCAAACGGAAAGCCCTCGTTCGCGAGGGCATAAAAGTAAAAGTACATGGTTACGTTCGTCCCGCTGATCAGTTTCATAAGTTGGCGCACTGGGAAAAAGTAGTAAATAAGATGCTCGCGTTGCAGACCAAAGGAATGTCTGTAAGGGGAGGGAAAATAACTGTAGACCCAGCAAAGCCAGCGGCTTCGCAGGAGTGGCTAAAATTGCTTGATCGCTATTTTGGCAACCTGTTGGAAGTCGAGACTGTTCAGTTCGGGATGAGCGAGAAGAATGTACTAGACTTTATTGAAGACTTTATCAATCATAGGTTCTGGGCGATACGCAAACATTACGAGGACTACTTCCCAGACATTGATGAGTTGAAGTTTGGTTTCCTCTTCTCTCGCGGGGACATTGAACCCTACGTTGAGATAGGCGACGAGTTCACTACGCAGTTCTATGGCTCCACTGATAACGAGAAGACAGTGAAACACTTCACGGACCCACGCGGAATGAAGAACATTGAGCGTGCGATTGGTGAGGGCGATGACTTTGACATCTCCACCTTCACAGTGGCAGTGTCCCCCTTCTTCAAGAGCAAGTCCAATGTTATACTCACATTGAAAGCAAATGTCAAGGCAGCATTCCGCAGTGATATCAAGTCCCTGGCTCTGGATAACGGCAATCGCGCCCTGAATCTACATCGCCTAGAATATCCCGGTGAGGAGACAAACATCTGTCCGTCGCTTGACATATGCGACGGGACGTTGAAGACCTCCTTGTGGAACGAGATTATAGCTACGCCCCTGGAGATTCTAGGTGTTGAGCGCGCTGACGAAGCGGTTATCACAGAGATAGGAGACTTTCAGAAGGCGGTAGCCGCTCGCCACGCCGGGAAGAGGGAGCGCCTAATTGGGATGGGTGGGCAGCCAAACACGACACCCTATAATAGAAAACCCCCTAGTGGAAGAAGTAAGAGTGCCCCAGCAGGTTTTGGTGGATCTTAGTGAAAAAGTGTGTTATAATAGAATCATATAACGCAGACGAGTTGGAGTGGGACTCCGACGAAGATTACCAGCTAGCAAGGGAGAGGCATGGCAAAGAGCCGATTTATTTCATCTATGAGAGGTCTTGGACAGAGCATAAAGTCCACTCCAACATACCAAACCTTTATCAGGAAAGCGGAGAATATAGTGTTGTCAGGCGTAAGCTCCGGGTTGACTCTATATAGTCTATACTATGATAGAAGAAGTGAATATGAGCGCCGGCGATCTAGTGATCGCTACTGAGGCATCCTTTGAGGGAGACTCCGCACTAAGTGTTGGCACTCCTGGTCTTGTAAAGCAAGTAGAGCACGGCGACACCTATTATAACCCACAGGTTCTAGTGTATTGGATGCGCTATGGTTATCAGACCTGGGAGCACCCGGATGCCGTAGAGGTGGTGAGTTCTGTAAAAAAATAATCCTTTCACTTTAAGCCCCCTAGTTACTAATAGGGGCAAAAATGTGACGGATCTATTGGATACAGCCGGGAAATCATTCATTATTAGTGGCTTCGTATTCTTTATTCTCGCCGTCTCATTATATTATGTTTACCCCCCACTTTACACTAGCATTGAAGAACACGCAACCAACTTATTATTTTTTGCCAATCTCGGTTTTTCCTGGACATTCGTTGGGTTATACCCTATAATATTATCTATGGCTATTAAAGAAATTGAAGTAGGTGATTTGGTTTTCTACCGTGCTGACATCTACTCGTCCGGACCTGGGCTCGTAGTGGAGAAAGAAGAGAATGCTCCCACCGGGTTTACAAACGAAGCCGACGAACTCATCGTCAGCACACAATACAAAGTCGCGTGGCAAGACCAGCAGAGTGTGGCGTGGTATTGGGAAGACGCTCTATCACATCACGAGGAAGTACATCGAGGTGAGCAGTAAGAAGGGACTCGGCATCACTCCCCATGAGTGGGAGTCCATGTGGGGCGACCCCTTTGGGGTCCAGTCTTCCGCTGTGCGCCCACAGTGCTCTGATTATGAATATCAATTTGAAGTGGGCGAGCTGGTCAAAATAGCTCATGGGTTTTATCAAGGAGGCTTGCAGCCTGGAGATGTTGGCGTTGTAATGAAGAAAGTGGTAATGTATTCCTCACAAGTAAAATCAGACGGACCAGCATATCAAATTGCGTGGCAAAAAAAGGGTAAGCATAATATACACATTCGCGAGTTCATGCTCGTCCCAGTAAAGAAGAAGCAATGAGAGCCGGTGACCTAGTTAAGCACGTCAGTGATGCACATTGCAACAAGTTTGGCGTGGGCATCGTAACGAATATTATTTCCATGGGCGATGATGGGCAGCGCGGCATTGTTAAAGTAAAGTGGCAATTCCCACCTGCAAACATTATCTACCCAGCGGACCTTTTTACGCCCGAGGGATTAATTATTATTAGTGAGGCGAATAGCCAAGATGACACCATAATTACTAATGAAAATCAAACTCGGTGATTTAGTTCGTTCAAACCATAATTCTCACTTCTGTGACGTCGGGATTGTAACGGAAATTAAAAAGGAGAAGAGGGCGCCAACTATGATTAAAGTCTATTGGCAAAAAAGTAAAATGAATTCTCCTTGGTTACGTCCTGGTTATTTCAAGAGGATAAGGAGAGACAACCACCCCGATGGGGGGCGGGCTCTTTAAGAAGGTCTCACTTAATTCTTTTGCTTTGTTGTTTGCGTTTGGTAAGTGAGTGCAGGAATTCGCCCCCCATCTTCCTATGAATATATTTTTTACTGGACAAGAGACCCAAGACCATGATAGAATACCTGGTAGGTATTTCGGAAAGCAATGGCTTTCCGGTCTTGTCTTCTGGCTACAGTGTCACCTCGTATGGAAGTGCGAGTATGTAAGAGTTGAAGACTTTTTTGAATACGTGTATTATATTAGAAACGAACAAGCATTGGAGCAAATCTGTACTATGAGTATTGACGTAAGTGAAAAACTACCCATCAAGGAAGCCTGCGAGGCAATGGAGGACTATCTTGACGGGTGTGATATTGACAACGAGTGGGACGTATTCTTCAAGGGAGACCCCGCCGGTCTTCGTATTCGTGTTCGCATAGAGCGCTACGAGGACGACACTCGCGAGGACATAAAGCCATATATCTATCCATTCAAAGGTTTCCATGGATACGACGTTGTAATTCTGCACGTCCCGAATGGATACATTGAAGCATTCCCGAAAGACACAGAGTTAGGTAAGTAATGAATATCTTTGCCATTGAAGCAGACACAGACGGAAACATTGACTGGGTTGCATCAGCCAAGTCACAGGACAACTACCGCGTTGTCAAGATGATTCTGGAGTCAGTCCAGATGCTATGCACCGCAATCAATCTACAGCACGAGGAGCAGGTGACGCCATACAAGAATGCCCACCCCAAGCACCCATCCACGCTATGGGTTCGGGAATCGTCAGCGAACTTTGAGTTGCTCGTAGAGCACACGCTCGCTATGCTTGACGAATACACCGAGCGCTTCGGTAAGATTCACAAGTGTGCTGGCGTGTTGGAGAAGGTGCTGGACCTCTACGACCCTTCACGGTTCCCCAAGCAGCACGAGACGCGACTTCCATTATGCATGCCGCAGGAGTTCAAGTCAAATAATATTGTAGAATCTTATCGTCGTTTTTACGCCAGCAAGCCGCGTATGCGATATCCTGAAAACAAGATACCTACGTGGTTCAGGGAGCATCGGGGCGACAACCCGTTCCAAATTATTTAAATGGAATTTAATATAGTGGTACTATTAATCATACTGTTTTGGTTATGGTGCGCACTATATTAATATAGGGAGAGTTTTTGCTGTGAACGTATCAAGAGAAGAGCTACAGACCTTATGTAACGAAATAGACCGTGTATACAACATTCTACGCGAGGACTATGACAACGCCAATTGTGACCTGCTTCGCGTAAAGATGCTGGGTTTTTGGAGAGAGTTGAAATTTTATCTTGACAGCCTTGATACTCTTTGATATACTATAGGAGAATCAAGCATGGACTTGAAGGTCGGAGACCTGGTGAAACGTTATAAATTTGATTGTGTTGAGGGACCGGATGCGCTTCTTGTGGGCTTAATCATTAGAATTGTGGACCAGGCACCTTACCACAGAATGATACACGTTGTCTTCGGAAACCGCGTCAGGCGATACAGTGAATGCTATGGCGCCACGACATCATTGAAGGTGATAAGTGCAAGTCGGTAATCTAATAAGAGACAAGGAGACTCATGATGTGGGTCTTCTCATAGAAATCAACCACAATCGCCAGGACCCCTTCGCCTATCGCGACTCGGTATATCCATATCGCGTGGTCAACATTGCGACAGGAAGCTCGCAGTGGCTAGAGAAGAACTATATTGAACAGTGGTGTGAAGTAATCAGCCACGCTCAAAAAACCTCTTGACTTTTAAAATCAATGGTGCTATCATATAAATAAGAAATGGAGATGTCGTGGCTAGTGTTCGAAAAGCCTTTCTGAAACACTTCAAGTGGAGGCTACGTTGCCGGCATCGCATAAAGATTACCGCGAAAGAATATGATGAATTAATTAAAGCCATTGAAGAGCCCAGCGGAGAGGACCCGCCCCCTATTTACCCTAGTAGGCAGCACGAAGCGCGCCACCTTCAAAGGATACTGGTGGGGGACAAGCAGGTTCCCGTGGTATATGACAATAAGTATAAGTTACTGGTTACTGCACTGCCATGGGGAGCTTATACTAGAAACAAGCGTTTACACAAACAAGGGCTCGTAGCTCAAGGGTCAGAGCAGTCGGCTCATAACCGATTGGTTGCAGGTTCGAATCCTGCCGAGCCTACCAATTTTTCCTTGACATCCCAAAAGTAATGCTTTATTATTAATATGAAAGTGAGGTGAGCGTGGATGAAAATTCACCCAAGTGGAATCAGGTCAACCATACAGACGTACTAGAGGGTCTGGCGGCACTCGCAGACGAGTCTGCGGATTGTGTGTTGTTTGACCCGCCCTATAATATCGGATATGATTTTGGTAACAATACATGCAGGAAGGATATTGACGAGTATATTGCCTGGACTAACCAATGGCTTAATGAAGCAAAGCGTGTCTTAAAGCCAACTGGAACCATATTTGTTTATGGGTTTAGTGAGATTCTTGCTCATATCTCTGCAAACACTGATATTGACCACCGGTGGCTTGTGTGGCATTATACAAATAAGACTGTGCCATCCTTGCACTTCTGGCAGCGGTCACATGAATCCATCCTATGCATGTGGAAGAACAAAGATAAGCGGCTGTTTAATCGTGAGAAAGTGCGTGAGCCATATACAGATAACTACATAAAGGGCTACAAAGGCAAGAATAGAACTAGACCTAAGTCGGGTGGTAGATTTGGAGACAAGAAAGCTACAACCTATACCGTTAACGAAAAGGGAGCACTACCCAGAGATGTCATCAAAGAGTCCACCCTCGCAGGAGGGGCAGGCTCTAAGAGTAGAATTTCTTACTGCGCGCAGTGTGACGAAGTAATTGTTGGCAATGCAGAAGCTAAGCGACACAAAGACCATAAAGATAGCATCATCAAGCATCCGACACAGAAGCCATTTAAGGTGTCAGCCCGGCTACTCAAGTCGTGTATGCCCGAGGGAGGATTTGTTGTCATCCCGTTTGCAGGCACCGGCTCAGAGTGCATGGTAGCCCAGTCATTGAAGTACGATTTTGTGGGATTCGACCTTAATCCCGACTATGTGAGGATGGCAAATAGTTTGCTAAAAAGACAATTAATCCTTGACATCCCCTAAACACTCTGCTATAATACAAACAATCAAATATGGATCTGTAGCTCAACGGTAGAGCAGGAGACTTTTAATCTCTTGGTTGAAGGTTCGAATCCTTCCAGATTCACTTCTTCATAACAACAACGAAAAGGAAATATAACATGAAGCTAATGAACAATCTAATCGTACTCCCAATGATCATCTGCCTGCTAGGGTGCCCAATGGCATGCTCGCCAGCCCCAGTGGACGATGACGACAGCAGTGGCGACGACGATGACAGCGCCGTAGGCGATGATGATGACGATAGTGCCGAAGGCATTATCTTTATGGACGAGGTGCGTATCTTTATTGAGAACGTGTGTGACAACGACCTAGACGATGACCAAGATGGCATCACTGATTGTGCCGACAGCGACTGTGAGTTCGCACCGGATTGCGTAGGCTTCTAATGCAAGCCCAGTGTCCAGTGTGTGACGGACTTGTTGTCTCCGATGATTATTGGGAGATTGGCGAGCTGGTGGACTGCCCCGAGTGTGAAGCCATGCTGGAGGTGACTTCGCTAGACCCCCTAAAGCTGGAGGAAGCACCAGAAGAAGATGAGGACTGGGGAGAATAATGTAATACTATGACATAGTTATACTAGAGGAATCTATTGTAACAAGGAGTGTCAAAATGAGGAAGCAGGAGCTATGGGTCACATTACTGTCTTTTTCAGTATTGGCTTTCATGGCTGGGATGGCGGCGGGAATACTTCTTCTTCAACTTTAACGTCTATATATCTATATGGACTATGCGGTGGGGGATTTGCTCAGAGAGCGTCTGAGTGAGAGTATGTTTAATATACCCGAATCATGGCGCGACTATGGTATAGGTATCATCACCCATATTGACACACAAAAAGAAATGGCAACGATATATTGGTTTCAAGTCCAGACCTCATCTTTTTATAAGTTTCGCAATATGCAACGATATCTTGAAGTGGTCTCTTCAAGTCGGGCATAAAAATGCCCTTTCAACTTTAACCAAACTATATTATACTCATTGGGAGAAATATGACAAATGATAACACAACCCATCCCCGTGGGTCAACGGGTCATCGTGTTTACTGTAATCAGCAGTTTTCTCGGGACTGTGTTGAGCCAACAGGACGATATTTATAATATAAGACTTGACAATGGGGTAGAAGCCCTGTATAGTAGAAGTGAAATAGAGAGATATTACCGGAGGAAAAGTGGCAGAGTGCGTTAGGTGTTTTGATTTCTATTCTGACAAGCGCAAGGCAATCGGATATGACACATGCCTCGAATGCGGGGGCACTGCCGCCGCCAAGGAGGTCGTGCGTCGGTCACAATGCAGCGCACCAGGATACAACAAGGGCAACTATGTATACATTCACAGCCGCTCAGCAGCAAAGGATGCAGGACGATGAATTACAACGATGATACTTTAGATTTTCTACAGATGGCATTGGGCAACCTAAAGCCAGACCCGCCCGAACCAGGCGACCTTGTGATGCATATGAACGACCCCGAGGTGTTAGGCGTTGTGCTGCACACACACTCACCAGGAGACTGGCACAAGGCAGAGGTGCAATGGGATGATGACCCCAGACCCGAGACCATTCTGTCCAGCTTCCTCAAGGTCATCAGTCGCGCGGAGAACTAGCATGAAGGTAGGCGACCTTGTTGTCTGGAACGGGAACGATACCTGTGTGGGCAAGGCTGGCATCGTTGTGGGAGCTAAGCCGAGAGAACCCAACGGTCACCTTCCTTGGCGCAAGCGACACCTCGTGCGTTGGTTTGATACCTGGGACCTTGACCCGCTTGGGTATCACTTTGAAGAACTGAAACTTGTGAGCCGCGTATGCGATACTTGAAGGTCACCACCTACGACAACGAGACCGAGGAGCTAGTGGTCGTCTATGTCCAGACAGACCGCGATGATGAGCGTGTCATCGCCATTCTACAGGAGGTTCATCCTGAATGGCAAGGAATAAATCTCAGCCCTGCAAAAAAGTCCTTGACTTCCTGAAAGCCTTCTGGTAAACTGTATTCAGAAAGTGGAGGAAACGATGGAGTTCGGACCCGGCGATATGCTTTTTTTCAAGAGGACTGGCAGTGTCGCTATCATTGTCCGCAAGGGCAAGAGCATGCCAGGGCAGCCCAACAATGATTGGCTGCTGTGGACGAATGTGCCCTACAAGAATATGTACACTCCTATGTCCGAGGAGCGGCTGAGGATGGACGACGTGGAGGTGTTCAATGCGAGTAGGTGATTTGGTTCGTGTAAAACTCCCCGGCTGTATAGAATACATCGCCGTCATTACGCGCCTTAACGGAAGAGGAGGCGGTCTTGCTCGCTCGCTTGATGGCAGGATACAGGGAACGCAGTGGGTTGCCGACTGGAGTTCGGAGGTGGTAAGTGAAGGAGGATGATATCAAGAGGCTTCGGATTGGCTCCCTGGTCCAGTATACTCACTTCGGTCGGCACGAGGATGAGAAGTTCATAGGCGTCATAGTGGAGATTAAGGAATGGAAATTTCGCAACACTTACGCCGACATTCGCTGGTTTGATGGGCTTTCCCATGGCGAGCACAACTTGAACCACGGCAATATTTCTCTAATTAGTGCTTGACTTCCCTGAAAACCTGTGCTAGACTGTATTCAGAAAGTGGAGGAAGCGATGCAAGTAGGTGATTTGGTGCGCTACACCGCGCGTGACATGGAGCACAAGGAAGGCGTGGAAGTTATGGGCGTCCTTGTCCACCTTGGCAAGAGCAGGTGGGGCGACCCGCTGTGGCTCACCCGGC
>UEXN01000230.1_pt1 | contig 57768 bp, 57 predicted proteins | sample 1796711 | NCBI WGS metagenome assembly UEXN01 (sample SAMEA4772470, study PRJEB27181) | metagenome | reverse complement strand
TTACGCAGGCCAAAGTTGATCACATTCAACGAAGTGGCCACCGCCTTGCGCCAGCCACGCTGAATCACCGGCAACGCTTCGATGGTGCGCTTGCTTCTGTCACCCAGCGGCAGGTCCGGCTTGGGCAATACCCAGGGCGCAGTACGCTGGAATACGAACAGCTCTTTTACCTTGGGCTGAATCTGTGGCACGAACTGGATTGCCGAGGCACCGGTGCCAATCACCGCCACCCGCTTCCCGGTCAGGTCGTAATCGTGGTTCCACTTGGCGGAATGGAACATCTCGCCGGTGAAGCCTTCCAGACCGGGAAGCGCAGGGATCTTGGATTCCGTAATCGGCCCGGTGGCGAAAATTACCGTCCGCGCCAAGCACTGGCCGTTGGACGTTTCCATCACCCACAGGTGGCGATTCTCATCCCAGGTAGCGCTTTCCAAAACAGTATTAAACTCAATCAGCCGAGTGATACCAAACTTGGCACTCACGTCTTCCAGATAACTGAGAATTTCCGGCTGCTTGGCAAACAGGTGGCTCCACTTGCTGCTCAGCGCAAACGAGTAGGAGTACAGCGAGGAAGGTACATCACAGCCGCAGCCGGGGTAAGTATTTTCCCGCCAGGTGCCGCCCACGCGATCGGCTTTTTCGATAATTTTGAAATCGTTATAGCCTTCTTTCTTTAGCTTGATCGCAGCCGCAATACCGGAAATACCGGCACCGACGATAAAAGAGTCGTAAATTTTCGTCGCCGGCTTCTTCGCCGTCGATTTCTTGGCAGGTGAGATCTTGGTCTTTTTTGCAGCGGCCATGTTATGCCTCCTTGGTACGGACAAAGCGGTAAGAGAAGCCCAGGAACTTGGCGTAAAGGTTGGGCGACGCCCGCTTCATCATCCAAAACAGTTTGGCGTCGACCTGGGGCGTGGTGTACAGCTCACCCTTGTCCAGCCGGTTCAGGGTCAGCTTGGCCACATCGTCACTGGTGGTCATGGCGTAGTTCATCAACGCGTGGTCCGCCAGCTTGGAGTAACGACCGGGAATGCGGCCGTTCTTGATAATGTTGGTAGGCACCAGGGTCGGGCACAGCACGTTCACCCGGATATTGTCCTTGCCCAATTCTGCGAACAGGGTTTCGGACAGGGCACGCACACCCGCCTTGCTCACGTTATAGGCGCTCATCTCCGGTGCCGCTGTGTAGGAAGCGGCGGATGCCACGTTGATAATCGCGCCGCGACCCTGCTTCTTAAAACCGGGCACAAAATAGTGGCAGCCATGAATCACGCCCCACAGATTCACGTGCATGCACCACTTCCAGTCGTCCAGGCTTAGTTCGTCGAACTTGCCGCCCAGCCCCACACCGGCGTTATTGATCACCATGGTGACCGGGTGCCCCAGCAGCGCTTCGGATTCTTTTGCCAGCTTCTTGACCTGCTCTTCCTCACCCACATCACAATGGATGGCAAAGCCTTTGGTGCCCTGGGCTTCCAGTAACGCGACGGTTTCCTTTGCTGCGTCCAGATTCACATCGGCACACACCACCGCACCGCCGCGCTTGGCCAATTCCAGTGCAAAACTGCGGCCAATGCCACTGCCGGCACCGGTCACTACTGCGTAGGCGTTTTTGCTGGGTTTGGCAAAACGCTGCTTCAAGAAAGTCATCATCACAATTGTCTCAACAGGTTATCGATGGCCCGCGCGATCAACCGCGCGTGTCACAACAATTACGCCCGCACCTTCGGCACGAATTCTTTGACAAAATACGGCGCCAACAAACCCGTCTTCGGGTTCAGCAGCTTCTCCTTGTAGTACTCAAGGTAGGCCGAAGTGTCGTGGTCGTTGGGGTGAAAGTCCCGACGCAGGTAATCCAGGATGTGCTTGACGGTGCTGCCGTAAACGCCTTCTTTGGGGCCAGCCAAAAACGCCAAGCTGGTTTTTACATCTTTCCAGTAGCGCAGGCTCAGCAACTTGGTCGGCTTACGGTAGACAGGGATAACTGCGCCGCCAATCGGCACCAGAAACATGATGGTGAACGCCGCCAGCGCAAACCCACTCACGCGCAGCGGGTAGTTGCCGGACAAGGTCTCGTAGACATCATAGGCAATGTCCTTGTGCTCGGACTCTTCCAGCATGTGCCACATCCACAACGCACGCTGCTTTTCATCCCCGGTTTCGTAAAAGACGCCCTCATTCTTCATCATGTATTCCGCCAGCACGGCGGTGAAATGCTCAATACCCGCCATCAACGACAGCTGCATGCGATTGGGCAATCGCTTAAAGCCATACTCGAACACGTTGTCCGCAAGGAAGCGGAACAACGCCACCGGATAACGATGCTCGGCAAGGGTGTCGTTAAACTCGTCGTGCATTTTGGAGTGAATGGCTTCCTGGCCAATCAACGCCGTTACCCGCTGCTTGAGCACCGGATCCTTGAGGAACTGCCGGTGGTAACGGGCGGTATCGATCACCAGCTCTTCGCCAAAGGTCAGGAAAATAGACAGCGCCTGGAAGTAGGCGGTCGCGAACTCCGCATCTTTAAAGAAGGTGGTGTCGAGATCCTTGGCATCAAATTTGAAATCCATATGCCGAATGGGCACCTCCGGTTTTTCCCCGGCGGTTTTCGGCGCGTATTGATGAATGGTTGCAGTACTCATTGAAGGTCACCTATCCACTAAAGCCAAGCTGGCCTGAAAGCCGAAACAAGTGGGCAGGAAGAAACGCACATTGGCTAACCCTGACCACCGTTACATTAATGAATGGCACAATAAATCGAATGCTTGTTCGGGTTCAATTCGGATTGATGGGTTCAGCAAACCGGAATCGGCAATAGGAAGGTCGTAGAAAGGGAAAGGCTTAAATTGCTGACATGGAGGGTAAGTAAGCGCAAACAAACAGGGTCTATTCAAGCCATTTATTGTCGGACAGCCTGTCCGCCAGCAAAGCTAAAGGCAACCCGAAAAGCGGGATTGCCGGCGCGAGCGCGCCGGTTGCCGACTACAGAATCAGGGTCAATCCGCCGGTGATAACGGCAAACAGCACCGTCAGCCAGATCAGCGTCCACCAGGGGAATGGCGGCGGCGGTGGCTCCACTTCCAGCTGCTTCTCCAGATAGTTCTTCAGCAACTTGGTATTGCGGGTGTTGGCTTTAAAGATGGCATCAAAGGCATCGCCGACCACCGGCAGCAAGCCACCCACGAAGTCGATGCCCATGTTACGCAGCATGCGCAGCTTCACACCCTTGCTGGCACCGGCCCGTTGGGCTTCCACCAGCACATAGCTGCCCAACACCAGGCCCGCCGCATCACCCACGATCGGCACCAGGCCAATAATCGCTTCGGCGCCAATCTGGAACTTGGTAAAGGGAATGCCAATGCTGCTATCAGTGAAGCGACTGAACTTTTCCAGCCGCTCCAGCGCCGCTTCCTGCTGCGCTTTACTCGGGTTTGCCATTAGATCTCCACGTACAGCTGGCCGTCTTCTTCGGTTACCGGCCAGGTTTCCAGGGCTTTTTCCGCCCGTACCACATTCAACAACTGCACCCCGGGCGGGAAATTCGCCCACTCGGTGACTTCACCAGTGCGGATATCAAACTTGGCCCGGTGCAACGGGCACTGAACACATTGGTCTTTCAGGATCTTACCCTTGCCCAGCGACACAAACATATGAGTACAACGGGCCTGAGTGGCATAGAAACCATCACTCAGGTGGTAAACCACTAACTTGGTGTCCCCTGCCTTCATGGCAAGGCTTTGTCCTTCGGGTAAATCCTGGCTGGCGCAGAGCTGGTGACGCATGGTGTTCTCCTGGCTGGCTGAAAATCAGTTACGAGTCAAAAGTTTAAAGTTGAAAAGCGCGGACGCGGCCTTTTCCAATCTCACATGCCGTGCCCGCGCTTGAACTTTTAACTTTGAACTTTGAACTTTGAACTCAATCATTCTAAATAGGTATACCCTGCCAACCCGTCGCGTACCAGTTCAATGAAGCCATCTTGCTCGGTAACGCTCAGGTGCGCCTGGCGGCAATGCTGCTCCAGAGACGCCAGCAACTTGTCGGTATCGTAGTTCACGTAGCGTAGCACCGAACTCACCGTATCGCCGTGAATGGCATGATCGAGCACGATGTTGCCATTGTCATCCACGTCCACGTCCACGGAATCCGTGTCGCCGAACAGGTTGTGCATGTCGCCGAGGATTTCCTGATACGCGCCCACCATGAAAATACCCAGGTGGCCGTTGAGCTGTTCCGGCAGCGGCAAGGTCGCTTCCACCCCTTCGCCATCGACAAACTGGTCGATGCGGCCATCGGAATCGCAGGTAATATCCTGAATCACCGCCCGTCGGGTGGCGGGCTTGTCCAGCCCGGATAGAGGCAGCACCGGGAACACCTGATTAATGCCCCACACATCCGGCACCGACTGGAACACGGAGAAGTTCACGAACAACTTGTCCGCCAGGGTTTCATTCAAGCTGTCGAGCAGTTCGCGCTGCTGTTTACGCAGCGGGTTCAGGCGCCCGCGCAGCGCCAGCAGGCAATTGATATACAGCTGCTCGCCCCGCGCCCGCGCCGCCAGGCCCAGATCGCCGGCGATATAGCGCTGGTGAATGTCCTGCCAGGCGCCGGTCACTTCCGAGAAGCGCTCCAGCAGATTGCCCGGCTCACCGGCCAGCGCCTGCTGCAGCTCCCACAGTTGCTGCAGCTCCGCCACGTCATCCGCAGTGGGCGCATCCACTGCCACCGGCGCCATCTGCTCCTGGTCGGTGATATTCACCAGCAACACCGCGTGGTGGGCGGTTAGCGCGCGGCCGGATTCGGAAATAATATTGGGCTCCGGCGCGCCGTGTTCCGCGCACTGCTGCTGCAGGGTCTGCACGATATGGCGCGCATAGTCGGCCACGCCATAGTTCATGGAGCAATAGGACCGCGAGTGGGTGCCTTCATAGTCCACCCCCAGGCCGCCACCCACATCCACGGTTTCCACCGCCGCACCCAAGGCGCGCATTTCGGTGTAGTAACGGGCCGCTTCGCGCATGCCCGCCTTGATGTCCTGAATATTCGCCACCTGGGAGCCCAGATGAAAATGCAGCAGCTTCACGCAGTCCAGCCGCCCGGCGGCGCGGCAGTGCTCGATGGCCGCCATCAACTGCGGTGCGCTCAGGCCGAACTTGGATTTCTCGCCACCGGTGTTCTGCCAGTTGCCCTTGCTGATGCTCATCAAGCGCACCCGCAAACCAATGCGCGGCGACACACCCAGCTCATCCGCCAGCGCAAGCAGCGCCGGCAGCTCGGACATCTTCTCCACCACAATTTGCACGTGGAAGCCCAGCTTCTCGCCCATCAGCGCCAGGCGCAGGTATTCCGCATCCTTGTAGCCATTGCAGACAATGGTGTCGCCCGGGTTGGACAACGCCAGCACCGCCAGCAGCTCTGGCTTGGAGCCCGCTTCCAGGCCCACCCGTTCGCCCTCATCCCGGGCGCGCAGAATCTCATGCACCACCCGGCGCTGCTGGTTCACCTTGATCGGGTACACCGGCGTGTAGTCGCCCTGATACTGATGGCCCTCGATGGCCTCACGGAACGCCCCGGCCAGCAGCTTCACCCGCTGGCGCAGAATCCCGGAAAAGCGCGCCAGCACCGGCGCCCGCAGTCCCGCCGCCCGGCAATGTTCCAGCACCGCTTCCAGCGTGGCCTGGCCGCCCTGCTCGCCATTTGGCCGCACACACAGCTCGCCCTGGTCGTCGATACGGAAGTAACTGTCGCCCCAGCGGTCCACGTTATAGATGTCGCTGGCGGGTACGGGAGAGTTGTCGGTCATTACGGGTCCTGAATAAGGGTGGTGTCTGTGGGCATTATGCCTGCCGGGGCGCGGCACTCGCACCCCTTTTTCCTGCTTTGACAGGCGCACGATAGGACTTACAATCGCGACTATCGTTCACCCGTCGAACACCCCCATTTGCCTCCACCGGAACCGCCCATGAGCAGCACCAAAAACAACTGGTTTTACGAGCACTTCGACACCGCCGGCACCGCCTTCGGCCTGCGCCTCAAGCAGAAGCTGGAAGAAGTGCAGACCGAGTATCAGCACATCGAGATGTGGGAAACCGACACCTTCGGTTACCTGATGACCATCGATGGCGCCACCATGCTCTCCACCCGCGACAACTTCCTCTACCACGAGATGATGTCGCACCCGGTGCTGTTCAGCCACGCCAACCCCAAACGCGTCATCATCATCGGTGGCGGCGACTGCGGCACCCTGCGTGAAGTGCTGCGGCATCCGAGTGTGGAAAAAGCCACCCAGATCGACATCGATGAAATGGTCACCCGCTATTCCGAGAAATACTTCCCGGAACTGTGCGAGTCCAACGGCGACAGCCGCGCTGAGCTGCTGTTCGAAGACGGCGTGCAATACATGCGCGACTGCGACGACGGCAGCGTGGACGTGATCATCGTGGATTCCACCGACCCGGTGGGCCCGGCGGAAGGCCTGTTCAAGGCGGATTTCTTCCGCGATTGCCACCGCGTACTGGCCGAGGGCGGCATCATCGTGCAGCAGTCCGAATCCCCGCTGCTGCACAGCGATACCATCATCAAAGATCTGCACGCCAACATGCGCGAAGCGGGCTTCACCAGCACCCAGACCCTGCCCTTCCCGCAGCCGGTATACCCCAGCGGCTGGTGGAGCTGTACCCTGGCGGGCAAGAACACGGATGTGAGTGAATTCCGGGAAACCGATGCTACCGGGAAAGGATTTGATACCCGTTATTATTCAGCGGCGATTCATAAGGGGGCGTTGGTGATGCCGCCGTTTATGGAAGCGGCGATTAAGAGCTGAGTTGAAAGTTGAAAGTTGAAAGTTGAAAGTTGAAAGTTGAAAGTTGAAAAAAGAATGCCCTTGTCTTCGTTGGAAGCAAGGGCATTTTTTATGAAGCACGCCTGTGGAAAAGGTAAGCCCTGACGCTCAGAGCACTACCATTCAGGCACAAGGGTTAGCTACATCACTCGGCAATCATCACCGACTTTATATTAACGAACTCCTTCATTCCGAAACCGCCATGCTCGCGGCCATAGCCGCTATCCTTGACGCCGCCGAAGGGCAGCTGCGGCTGGGCGAGGTTATAGCCGTTGATGTTCACCATGCCTGTGTCGAACAGGTTGCGGGCGATCTCGATGGCACGCTTTTCGTCCTTGGAGAAGATGCCGCCACCCAGGCCGTAGCGGGAATCGTTGGCGACGCGAATGGCTTCGTCCTCGTCCTTCACGCGAATCAAAGACGCCACCGGGCCGAACAGCTCTTCGTCATAGGCGGGCATTCCCGGCTTCACGTCTTCCAGCACGGTGCAGGGGTAGAAGTAACCTGGGCCGTCCGGGATTTCACCACCAAAGGTGCACGTCGCCCCGGCGTCGATGGAGCGCTTGACCAGATCGTGCAGGGTTTCGCGCAAATCGTCACGGGCGATCGGGCCGAGTGTGGTGTTCTCATCGGTGGGGTCGCCGTATTCGATCTGGCTCATCTTCTCGACGAACTTGTCGCGAAATTCCTGATAGACCGCATCCACCACGATGAAGCGCTTAGCCGCCACACAGGTTTCGCCGTTATTGTAGAGACGGGCCTGGACGCAAGTCTCCACCGCGAGATCGATGTCCGCATCTTCCAGCACCATGTAGCCATCGTTGCTGCCCAACTCCAGCACGGTCTTCTTCAGGCACTCACCGGCCTTGGCTGCCACGGCACCGCCCGCTGCCGGGCTGCCGGTGAGGGTGACACCGCGCACATAGTCGTGCTCGATGAGCTGCCCGACCTGGTCTGATTCGATGAAGAGATTACGAAACACATTCTCCGGCAGACCGGCTTCACGGAAGATCTTCTCGATCTCCACCGCCGACCCCCAGACATTCTTGGCGTGCTTGAGCAGCACAGTGTTGCCCGCCATTATGTTGGCAATGCTGTAACGGATTACCTGATAGAACGGGAAGTTCCAGGGCTGGATACCCAGAATCACACCGATGGGCTGATAGGCAACCAACGCCCGGCCACCTTCAAGGTCGCGCTCCTCGTCGGCCAGCTCTTTGGGCGCGGTGTCGGCGCTGTATTCGCAAATGGCAGCGCACAGCTCGATCTCATCGCCGCCCTGGGAAATCGGCTTGCCCATTTCCCGGGTCATCAACGCAGCGTACTCATCCTTGTTGGCCCGCAGACGCTTGGCGATTTCACGCAGAATGTTGCCGCGCTCCTCCAGGCTGGTCTGGCGCCATTCAAGAAAAGCGTGGTGGGATTCCTTGAGCACCTGTAGTGCCTGGTCGTCGCTGAGCGTTTCATAGGTGGCGATAGTCTCGCCGGTGGCCGGGTTGATGGTCTGATGTGTATTCGCCATGTCATTTAGCCTTATTACATTCGTTCATAGGGCCGTCTGGAACGGGCGTCAGGCGCAGACAATGTTTCCTCTAGCAGCTATTTGCGTAGCAGGTAATCGCGCGCCTTCTTGCCCGGTTAGTCTACGTAGTCCGCTCACAGTTCAATGTTGATTGTGACGCCGACATCAACACGTCCCGGTTGGTGGAGCTGCACCCTGGCAGGCTGGGACACGGATGTGAGCGAATTGCGGGAAACGGGTATCACCGGGAAAGGGTTTGATACGCAGCATTTTTCAGCGGCGATTCATAAAGGGGCGCTGGTGATGTCTCCGTTTATGGCGACGGCGATTAAGAGCTGAGTTGAAAGTTGAAAAAATAATGCCCTTGTCTTCGTTGGAAGCAAGGGCATTTTTATTTAGACATACCGACCACCAAGAAATAGAAACGCACAAAGCAACGCCTGAACCTATTTCTTCAATAAACAATAATAGCGATAACAATCACCGTAAGATGAAGAATAAAAGAAACAACCCTCTCTAGACTGAGCTTACCTTCCCCCGGAATCTGCGATGTCATTAAATACATGGGCCTATCCGTTAAAAAAGACAAGACTTCACTCACCGCAACAAACAAACCGAAAAGAACAATAAAGAAAATCACAAGGTTATCTTTTTCAACCCAAACAACCGACAACAAAGCGGATATCAATAATGAAACCTTATAAACAAAAAATGAACTTTTATTCATTTTAAATAGGCTCAATATACCAAGTCCTCCAGCGCTCATAACTCGATCATACCAGATGAAAAATGGGAACCTTGAGCCGCTCAAACACAGCCCCGCAACCATAAGCGAGCGCTTCTTTTCCTTGTGGCTAGCATCTCGTAGCTATTTCTTAACTTCTTCTTCGACAAAATCCAGTCGGTCCTGTCCGAAGAACATTTCGTTGCCCACAAACATCGTCGGCGCGCCGAACACGCCGCGTTTGATGGCGGCCTCAGTGTTGGTTTTGAGCTGCTCTTTCACTTCGTCGCTGGCGGCCTTGTCCAGCCAGGCTTGTGCATCCAGGCCGGCCTCGGTGAGCACGCGGGTGATTTCGTTCACGTCCGACAGGTTGCACGGCTCGCGCCACATGGCGTTATAGAAGGCCGTTACAATAGTGTCCTGCTCCGGGCTGCCACTGGCGGCGGTGATGATGCGCATGGGGGTGATGGTGTTCACCGGGAAGTGCGGGTTCATGGTAAGCGGCACCTGGTAGCGCGCGGAGTAGCGAGCCAGGTCGCGCATCATATACATGCCCTTGGCAGGCACGGCACCGGGCGGGTTGTTGCCAGTGGCCTTGAAAATACCGCCCAGCAGGACGGGCACATACACAAGTTCGGCGCCGGTGCGCTCACAAATGGCAGGCAGCTGGCTCCAGGCCAGGTAGGCAGTGGGACTACCCACGTCGAAGAGAAATTCGATTTTTTTGCTCATTGGTTTTGTCCTTTCAAAGATTATTGTAAGCGTCGCTCTCTGTGCCCTGCGGGTAGGCGGCGTGATGATTCAGTTTCGAGGTACGAGTTTCGAGTCGCGAAAATCTAACACTTTCGCTCTTTAGGTTTTGTATTTCGAAACTCGCTTCTCGCAACTCGCGACTGCTGTTATCGCGCCGCCAGCGACGTTATTCGCTGCGCTACGCTCCTACGGCAGGATTTCGTGTTGCGTGAAGCGTACTGCGTGCCGCGTCTCTTAAAACGTTTCCATCCACGGGCGCAGGTCAATCTCGTGGGTCCAGGCGTCGCGGGGTTGTTGGTGGAGCATCCAGTAAGCATCGGCGATGTGTTCCGGGTTAAGAATGCCGTCCTGTTCTTTCTGGGCATACTTGGCCGGGAAGTTATCGCGGATAAAGGCGGTGTCGATGGCACCATCAATGATCGGGTGCACCACGTGGATGCCTTCCGGCCCCAACTCCCGGGCCATGCTTTGCGCCAAAGCACGTAGCGCAAACTTGGCGCTGGAGAAAGCGGAGAAACCCTTGCCGCCACGCAGTGACGCGGTGGCACCGGTGAAGATGATGGTGCCTTTATTACGCGGCACCATCACGCGGGCGGCTTCGCGGCCCGCCAGGAAACCGGCGAAGGCGGCCATCTCCCAGACCTTGCGGTATACCCGGGCAGTGGTTTCACGGATGGAGAAGAACACGTTGGCGCCGATGTTGAACACCACCACGTCCACCGGCCCGACCTCGTTTTCGATGGTGTCGAACAGCGCCACCATCTGCTCTTCGTCGCGGGCATCGCAACCGAACGGGCGAGCTTTACCGCCGGCTTGCTCGATTTCCTGCACCAGCGGCGCCAGGGCGTCTTCACTGCGGCGGGTGACGCAGACGGTGTAGCCTTCGCGGGCAAAGCGTTTGGCGATGGCGCCACCGGTGGCATCGCCGGCACCGATCACGACTACGGCGGATTCAGGCATGGGGCCTCCTGTTCTTTATCAAGGCAACAAGTAAGTTCCAATTAGGAACTGATAGTCGGTTCTTTTTAGGAACTCGTCAAGCGGGTATGATCAGAAAATGTTCCCGGAGGTTTACTATGCGCTGGCAAGACATCGACCAACAGCCCTGCTCACTGGCCCGTTCGCTGGCCATTATTGGCGATAACTGGACGCTGCTGGTGCTGCGCGACTGCTTTCTTGGGGTGCGCCGTTTTGATGATTTCCAGCAACGGCTAGGCGTGACCCGCCATGTACTCAGCGATCGGCTGCGTAAACTCGCTGAAGGCGGCGTACTGGAGAAAGTCGCCTACCAGGAACGGCCCCTACGCCACGAATACCGGCTCACCGCCATGGGCCGCGACCTGTACCCGGTGATTGCTCACCTGGCCCAATGGGGCGACAAATACCTGGCCGACAAAGCCGGCCCACCGCTGGTGCGCGTGCACCGCCAATGCGGCGAACCGCTGGTGGCCAAACTGCAATGCAGCCATTGCGGCGACAGCGTGGAGCCCCAAGACATTCGTCTGGAAGAGAACCCGCACTGGGCCGGGGCATTGTTGCCGACCAAGGCGGGTTAAGAGGGTTTGTCGGATTACGCCTTTAGGCTAATTCGACCTACTCGACCACGCTTCAGGTAGGTCGAGTTTACCCAAGGGCACAGAGAGGCGTAGCCGTAACCCGACATGGAGCCTATGCAGAAGGCGAGCTTAATTCGATGTCGTTCTGCATGGTTTGCAGAAGGGCCAGCACCCGCTGGCGCAGCCAGCTATGCGCCGGATCGGCGCTCTGGTCACGGTGCCAATAAAGATGCATTTCCAGACCGGGCAGCTCACCAGGGAAGGGTTTCAGCACCAGCCCTTGGCGGCTCAACTGTCCGGCCAGGCTAGCGGGCATGGTGAGTAGCAGGTCGGTTTGCTGCACGGTGCTCAGCGCCGCCTGATAGTGCTGGCAGCGCAAGCGAATATGCCGGCGGTAACCCTGCCGTGCGAGACCGAAATCTTCCAGCCCCGGCCCTTCGCGGCGGGACGACACCAGCACATGCTGAGCGGCCAGATAATCCGGCAGGTCCATGCCTTGGGCCAATGGATGCGATTCGCGCATCATCACCACCAACGGCCCCTGCAGCACCGCCTGATGCTCGATGGCTTCCGGCAGCGCCAGCATCACGTCGCAGGCCAAGTCCAGCCGGCCGCTGGCCAGCTCGGTGGCCATTTGCCGGCGGCTCACCGTGAGTGATTGCAACTTCACGCCGGGCGCCTCATCCATAAACTGGTTCATCAGCGCCGGTAGTAGTCGCCCTTCCAGCCCATCGCGCAGGCCCAGCACAAAGGTGCGTTCGGCCTCGCTGGCATCAAAACCGCCCTCTTCACTCAGGCAGCGCTGAAACCCGCCCAGCGCATGGCGCACCGGGCTGACCATGGCGCGGGCCCTGGCGGTGGGCACCATGCGGCTGCCCTGGCGGACAAACAATGGGTCGCCCAGGCGATCACGCAGGCGCCCCAGCGCGTGACTCACCGCTGGCTGGGTCAGGTTGAGCACCTTGGCGGCGCGGGTCAGCGAGCCTTCGGTATAGATGGCATCGAAGACCACGAAGAGGTTGAGATCAAACCGCGAAACATGCATGAAACTTATCCAGAGTTATTTCAATGATTCATTGGATTTATTGAAACCCGGTCTCTAGCATCGGTCAATGGGCATCTATCATTCATTTTTTTAATACAGACAGACTATGAGCACACCCTCTACGACCTCACCGCTGCGCGTCCTCATCACTGGCGGCGCCTCCGGGCTGGGCCGCGCCATGGCCGAAGCCTGGCTGCGCGATGGCGCACGCGTCCTGATCGGCGACGTGAACCAGGAACGCGCCGCAGAAACCCTGGCCGCGCTGAAAGACCTGCCCGGCGAGCTGCAATTCCAGTATCTGGATGTGCGCGACGCGGCCAGCTTCAATAACTCTCGCGAGTGGCTGGAGCAGAATTGGGGCGGCCTGGATGTACTGGTAAACAATGCCGGGGTGGCCGGCGCCGCCCGCATCGACCGTGGCGACATGGCCGACTGGGACTGGATTTTCGATATCAACGTGAAAGGCGTGGTGCGCGGCTGCAAGGTGTTCGTGCCGATGATGAAGCGCCAGGGCAACGGTCACATCGTCAACATTGCCTCCCTGGCCGGGCTGCTGCACGCGCCGGTGATGGGTAGCTATAACGTCACCAAGGCAGGTGTGATTTCCCTGTCGGAAACCCTGCGGTTCGAGCTAGCCCCCTACGGCATTCATACCACCGTGGTATGCCCCGGCTTTTTCCGTACCAACCTGCACGAGTCCATGCGCACCCCGGAACCGGGCATGATCGAAACCGTGGACAAGCTGCTTTCCAGTGACGAGCTCAATGCCGACCAGATCGCTGAAATGATCAAGCAGGCGGTGACCAAACAGCAATTCTTTTTGTTGCCTCACAAGAGCGGTCGCCGGGCCTACTGGATGAAACGGTTTATGCCGTTCGTGTTCAACCGCATCATGTTGAAGGGCGCAGTACGCCTGCAGCGCAAACTGGAAAAAAGCGAACAGAAAAAAGAGCACTAATTTATGCCGGTGATTTATCTTATTCGTCACGGCCAGGCCAGTTTCGGCAAGGATGATTACGATCAGCTTTCCGAGCCGGGCTGGGAGCAAAGCCGTATTCTGGGCCGCGCGCTGCAGAACCAGTCCTTAGGCTTTCCCCGCTCGATCTGCGGCACCATGCGCCGCCACCGGGAAACCGCGGAGGCCACCCTGGGTGAGCTGGGCCTGCCGAAAGAGTGGCATACCGACACCGGCTTTAATGAATACAACCATGAAGAGCTGCTGGCCGTTGACTGGCCCCTGGCCACCGACCGCCCTGCGCTCACCGCCTGGTTGGCGGAGCAGGAACAACCTCGCAAGGTGTTTCAGGCTCGCTTTGAACAGGCTCTGCGTCGCTGGCAGCGCGGCGAAGGGAACTACAGTGAAACCTGGCCCGCGTTTCGTGAGCGGGTATTGGCCAGCACCTACAGCCTGGGCAACAGCCTGAGCAGCGGCGACAGCGCCCTGGTGTTTACCTCCGGCGGCGCCATCAGTGTCATCATCCAGCAATTGATGGCCCTGGATGCGGAAGCGCTGATCACCTATAACCGGAACCTGATCAACACCAGTGTGACCCGCGTGCTTGTGAATGCCGGCAAGTTGCGGCTAGTGTCAGTAAATGAACACCTGCACTTGCCCAGCGAGCAGGTCACGTATAGATAGCTGCGAGTTTCGAGGTTCGAGGTTTCGGAGAGAAAAAACCACTCCAACTGAAAGCCAAAGGCTTTGCGTTAGCGCTTTTGATTTTCGCAACTCGACACTCGCTTCTGAGTTGCTGCACTCAGCCCCATGCCGCAAAGCCGCGCTTCTACCAAAACCTTCTATGGAGAAATAATCATGCCCGTCCGCAAAAACATCCTCATCACCGGTGCCAGCTCCGGTCTTGGCGAAGGCATGGCCCGTTTGTTTGCCGCCATGGGTCGCAACTTGGCGCTGTGTGCCCGGCGCATGGATCGGCTGGAAACATTGAAGGCCGAGCTGGAAGAGAAACACCCCGGCATCAAGGTGCTAATCAAGCCGCTGGACGTGAACGACTACGACCAGGTGTTTGCGGTGTTCGATGCCTTCCGCACGGAAATGGCGGGCATCGACCGCGTGATCATTAATGCCGGCATGGGCAAAGGCCAACCGCTAGGCACCGGTTACTTCTATGCCAACCGGGCAACCGCTGAAACCAACTTCGTTGCCGCCCTGGCACAGACGGAAGCGGCCATGGAAATCTTCCGCGCCCAGAACAGTGGCCACCTGGTGATGATTTCCTCCATGAGCGCCATGCGCGGCATGAAGAAAAACCTGACCACCTATGCCGCCACCAAGGCCGGCGTAGCCATGCTGGCGGAAGGCCTGCAAATGGAGCTGAAAGACTCCCCCATCAAGATTTCCACTATTTTCCCGGGCTTTATTCGTTCCGAGATCAACGAAAAAGTGAAGAACACCCCGTTCCTGGTGGACACCGAAACCGGCTGCAAGGCACTGGTGAAAGCCATCGAGAAAGAAAGCAAAAACGCGTCCGTTCCCGGCTGGCCCTGGGGGCCAATCGGTTTCGCTATGCGCAACCTGCCGCTGGGGATGGTCGGAAAAATTATGTAGCCTCAGTTGAAAGTGTAAAGTTCAAAGTTGAAATGCGCGGGGAAGGCAGTGCTACACGGACAAGCCAACCCCGCGCGCGCCCTACTCCTTTAATCGCGGCCATAACATCTTTCGATTAGCTGCATCACCCATTCGCGTTTTAACTTTTCACTTTGAACTTTCAACTGCCTTTCACTGCCATTTCATGATCGGCGCCCATTCGCGCCAATCATCTTCCGCCTGCCGGTAAAGATCGAACCGCTCTCCAGCCTTGGCCAGGGGGCCGGCTTCTGGCGGGGTGGCGAAGCTGATGCCGCCGCGCAGTAAATTTTCCAGGGAACTGGCCTGCACTTCCGCGCCTTTAAATAGCCCAACATCAACGGTAAGGCCGGAGCTATTCCAGAAGCGGGTATTGCTGCGTACGAGCCTTGCGTACTTCGGCTCGACGATCGCCTGAATTTCAACGAAACGGCCATCTTGACTAAGCTCGCTTTCGCCGATGGTTCCGACCTGAAGATCACGGTAATAAATTTTCCGGCCTTTCTTTAGGGAGCCCAACTCGTTAGCCACCAAGGTCACCTTCAAGCCCAAATTGGGCTGTTGTTCCGGTGGTGTTTCCAACCCTTCGAATTCTTTTTTGGGCTCCCCTTCCCCGGGCTCCACAGCAATGTATTTCCCTGAGACAAGCGTATCCAGATTTCGCGCTCCGGCGATGCCCAGTTCCGGCTCCACAATCCAGAAGCGGCTTTTTTCCTGGGCGAGTTTTTCTGCGTCTCGATTCAGGCTGGCGTGGACGGTAACGTGCTTCAGGTCATCGCTAAGCACGATTTCATCCACACTCCCCACCGGCACACCCCGGTAACGCAGGTCTACCCCCGGCTTGATACCGGAGCCGTTTTCAAAGGTAATTTCGATCTGCACATCCCGCTGCAACAGTTGGTCGTACAGCAACCAGCCAGCCACCAGCAGGCTGATCAGTGGCACCAGCCAAATTGGCGATGGCCAGCGGGAATGTTTCACTTCAGGCGTCTCCATGATCCGCTCCGTCCGTTTTTTTAATCCATAATTGTTGGGGAGAAAAAGCGTGTGCGGACAACATGGTCAGCACCACCGCCAGGGCAAAAGCCAAAATACCCGGCTCTGGCTTCACCGTTGCCAAGTTGCCAAATTCCACCACCGCCGCCAGCAACGCCACCACGAAAACATCCAGCATGGACCAACGGCCAATCCAGTACACCAACCGATAAGCGCGGGTGCTGATCAACGGATTAGTTTCGTGGGGAACACGCCAGTAGATGACCGCCAGCACCAACACCTTGAAAAACGGCACTAGCAGGCTGGCCACAAAAACGATAATGGCGATACCCGGCATGCCGGCTTCGAACAGTTGCCAGATGCCATCGGCAATGGTGCTGGCCTTACCACTCCCGGCGTCAGTGACGGCCATGATCGGCAGCACATTGGCCGGCACCAGCCAGACCATGGCGGCTATCAATAACGACCACGCCAGGGCCCGTTGCTGCCCGGGCAGCGCCTTAGTGTCCATGGCGCGCCTCCAGCAATCGCTGCAATTGATCCGGCTGTGCAAGGGTTTCAACGATCAGGCGCAACAACACGGCCACCACCAAACAAAACAGGCCCGGCCCCGCGGTCACCGTGGCCATATCGCCCAGCTTGGTCATGGCAATCAGGATGCCGAGCAGAAAAATATCGGTCATCGCCCATTCCCGGCTTTGCCGGTAAATCTTCATCCAGAAGGGGTCCGGCAACACCGCCGACTGACTGCCCGCACGGGCCGCCCACAACAATCGCCCTGCCGATAACAAATTCAGTAACGGCATCACCACCAAGGTAAACAACAGCAGGATACCGACAGGGAAATAAACGCCTTCCATGAGCCGCAATACACAATCGAGAAGGCTGGCCTGACGGTCCAGGCCGAGATTCTCCAGACGCATCAGCGGCAGGATGAGTGCGGGTAACCACAACACGGCGGTGGCGACGGTGAGAGCAAGCAGGGAGTCGGGGCGCAACGCCCAAGCGCCACTGAGCTGGGAATCACAACGGGGACAGCGCCAGGCACCACGGGCACGGCGGGAAGGCACAGCAAGCGAAGTGCCGCAATCCGGGCACTGCAGTGCGTCAGCAGACATGGACTTCCCTTCCCTGTGTTCCGGCACAGCCACCTCCTTGGAATAACCGTACCAGAATGACGACAAAAGCGCCGAAAGAACGTGAAGAAGGCGGGAATTTTACGGAGTTTTAAAGAGATGCATCATGCGACACGCTGCAGGCAACAACGCGATCAAGGCTTGCCGTTTTATAAACGTGAGAGGCCGCGCCTAAATAGGGGCGCGGCCTCTTGCTTATCAAAACCTAAACGACTCCGCGCCGCGTTGTTGCGTGCAGCATTCGGCGTCGCTCAATCCAGTGGCCCCGGGGTCTTCTTGCGTTTCACCGTGGCGAAACCGCCTTTGGTATCCTGGGTGGGCGGTTTGGCATTGCGTTTGGGCTTAGCCACTTTTTTCTTGGCGCCGGATTTCTTGATGCCTTTCTTGGCATCTTCTTTCTTCTTCATTTTTTTCTTTTTGTTACCGGCGGCCTTGCCGTTGGACTTCAGGTTTTTCGGCCCCAGGAAGTTACCACGCAGGGCTTCTACCAAACGGTATTCAAAATTCTGGCGCAGGTAACGCTGAATGCTCGCCATCAGGTTCCATTCATGGGCGGCGATCAGGGAAATCGCAGTGCCCTCACCACCTACCCGGCCGGTACGGCCAATGCGGTGTACATATTCATCACCACTGCGTGGCATATCAAAGTTGATCACCAGATCCAGGTTATCCACGTGGATCCCCCGGGCGGCCACGTCGGTAGCGACCAGCACCTTCACGGCGCCGGCTTTGAGGCGATCCATGGCCAGCTTGCGGTCTTTCTGGTCTTTCTCACCGTGCAATACGAACACTTTCAGGTTGGAGGCCACCAGCACCCCGCCAAGCCGGTCGGCTTGTTCGCGGGTGTTGGTGAACACCACCGCTTTTTCGTAGCTTTCGTTGGCCAGCAACCATTGCACCAGCCGTTCCTTGTGCTTCACGTCGTCGGCGGTGATGACTTGCTGGCTAACGGATTCATTCAGGTCGCGCACGGAATCGAGCACCAGCGATTTGGGATCACGGAGTACGCTACTGATCATATTCTCCATGGCGTTACCGCCGCTGGTGGCGGAGAACAGCAGGGTCTGCCGCTCGGGCCGGCATTCTGCGGCCAGACGCAGCACGTCGTCGTTGAAGCCCATGTCGAGCATGCGGTCGGATTCATCCAGCACCAGCATTTCCAGGTCCTGCAGAAGCAGGTTACCGGCATCCAGATGCTCGATAAGGCGGCCCGGAGTGCCAATCAGAATTTCCGGGTTCTTGCGCATCTTGGCGGCCTGCACTTTGAAATCTTCGCCGCCGGTCAGCAGTTCCGCCTTGATGAAGGTGTAACGGCCCAACGCCTCGACCTGCTTGAGGGTCTGCTGGGCCAACTCACGGGTCGGCAGCAGGATCAGGGCGCGGGTATCGGTACGCGGGCGGGAATACTGGAGCAACTGATGCAACATGGGCAGCAGGAATGCGGCGGTTTTGCCGCTGCCGGTGCGGGCCACTACGCGTAAATCACGGCCTTCAAGCGCCGCCGGAATCGCTGCCGTCTGGACCGGGGTCGGGGTGGTAATTTCCAGCTCGCCAAGCGCCTTGACCAGGCGCTCGTGCAGGTTCAGGTCGGCAAACGAAGACATAACAGGCTAACTCCATGAATAAGGCGGCCATTGTAGCATCCGAGGGAGTTTAAAGTTCAAAGTTAAAAGTTGAAACGCGGTGATCCGCACCTCTCAGCCGGAGAGGTTATTGCTTCGCGCTGGCCACATAGCTTGAACCGGGGCTCCGCCAACCAGCCCACCAAGTGCCCTGCCCGCACCTTTCAACTTTTAACTTTCCACTTTCAGCTCAGTCTCCCACCCGGGCAAAACGGGGCTGCACCTTGCCGTCGCGGTCCACGGTTTCGGTGAACATGGCCAACGGGCGCACCCACAGGGCCTGATCGCCGTAGAGCGGGTGGTAGACCACCACGGTTTCACCGGTTTCGGAATGGGTCGCCACACCGATCACCTGGTACTCATTGCCTTTGAAATGCCGGTAGCGGCCGGGCTTCAGGTCACTCATGGCAATTCTCCGGGTAACGGGGTGCGGGGCAGCCGCTCGGCGATGGCCGCCAGCACCAGGGGATTCCAGGGTAGCCCCACATGGGTCCCCTGCACTTCCACGTTTTCTGTCATGGGGCCCTCCTCTTCCTGGCTGCACTGCCAGGCCACGATGCCGTCTTCACGGGTAAAGATGGCCGTGCACGGCACCGGCGGCGCCGCTATGCGTTGATTGAACGCATCCCGGTCCGCCGGCGGGCGGTTCGGGTTAAACAGATTGAAGAGCGTGGAGACGTTGTTGGCCTCCGGGTCGCCATTGATGGGGCTGCCCAGGGTAAATACCTGACTCACCTGATCCGGGAAGGCCCGCGCCAGCTCCCGGGCAAACACGCCGCCCAGGCTCCAGCCCACCAGCGCCACAGGTTGTCCGTGGCGGGTATTGATCGCCTGCAACTGGGTAACTAACAGGTTTTTACGTTTGCTGTTCATGCCCAGATTGGTGCCCTGGGCCCAACCGTAGACGTTATAGCCCAGCTTGCTCAACGCCCTGCGCAGTGGCCGCGTACTGGCATCGCTGGCACCAAAACCGGGCACAACAAGCACTGGCTGGCCTTTGCCCAGCGGCAGCTGCCGATGGCCGAGCCCACGCAACAGATAGCGCCCATAGGCCCACGCGGCGCGGCTTTCGCCGAGCAACAGCCTGATAGATGGTGGTGCAATCGTTATTGTCATTTCTGGCCCTCCGGCCTTTTCCCGGCGCCTTGGGCAAGGAGGATCAACACCCTGCCGGCAACGGCGCATTTGCAACAATGGTAACCTGTCCATAAGGGTCGGGGATGGCTGACTGGCGGCAGTCTACAGCCAGAGAGTCAATGATTTGCCGGGGAACAGTCGGCGGCGAACACAGTCATACCCTGCCAACAGGATGCGAAATGGCATCCTCCGTTTTCCGCACAAGGCTTTCACGCACAAGGAGCGCCCATGAAAAAAGGACTCATCGCTTTCATTACCGCCTCACTGCTAAGCAGCACAGGCTTGGCCGTGGCCAAATCACCGGACAGTCCAAAAGTATTCGGCTGGGTGGAAAAATCCACCTTGGTGCCTTGGGGCGTGGAATTAAAAACCAAGTTGGATAGTGGCGCGCTCACCTCTTCCCTGCATGCCACAGATGTAGAAAGTTTTGAAAAAGACGGTGACGACTGGGTACGCTTTACCGTGAACGTCGAAGACCAGCACACCGGCAAAAAAGTGGAAAAAACCTTCGAGAAGCCTCGCTACCGCAAGGTCACCATTCGTGGTGCCGGCGGCACAGAGCGCCGGGCGGTTGTGCTGATGAAGGTGTGCATGGGTAATACCGTGTACGAAGAACAGTTCACCCTGAACGACCGCTCCGACATGAATTACCCGGTATTGCTGGGTCGTCGCACCATTTCCCACCTGGGCTATTTGGACGTGACACAGACCTTTCAGCAATCACCACAGTGTGATGAGAATTCACCGGTGAAGCTGGATAAGGATCAACAGGACGATGAGGATATTAATGACTAACGCAAGATGCCTCACGCCTGACGCACCACGCAACAACGCGGGTTAACCCTCTTGGGGCTTGCAAGACCGTGCCCGCGCAAAAACCTTTAGCGCGGGCACTGCGTTGCTGAACAAGATCCCACTCTTCGCGTTGTTGCGTAATGAGTGTTGCCTGATGCATGCAGCGTGAAGCGTCTCTTTTAAACCTCAAAATAGCCGTACAGGCTGTCCAGCGCTTCGCGCAGTACCTTGCCCTGCAAGCTGATGCGCGCCTGCAGTTCTGCTACCGCGTCTTCCGCATCCAGCGCATCGATATTTTCCTGCAGCAGATCCAGCGGCTTGATGCGCTTGATCTCCAGCTTTTCGTTGATATCCAATTCCAACGAATCCTGCCACGCCAGATTGATACGGGTGGCGACCATTCCGGTTTCCAGGTGCGCGAGGATTTCTTCCTGCCCCAGATCCACGGCGGTGAACTTCACCGCAGCACCTTCGTCCTTGACGCCCTTCAGTTCACAGCGATCACCCAGTGTGAAACCTTCCGGCAACAGCTTGGTATCGCGCAGCCAGTTACTGAAACTGGTGTAGGGGGCAGAATTCGGCGCCGGGTACGCCACAGGCAGGGAGCCGATGGCTTTACGCAGGCAGGCGATCACTTCTTCGCCGCGACTGGCGGAGGAAGAATCCACCATCACCCGCTTGCGCTCGGTATCGATCAGCAGCGAAGTGCGCCGTGAGCGGGTGAACGCCCGCGGCATCAGTTCAAAGGTAATCTGCTCTTTCAGGTCCGCCTTTTCCTTACGTCCCACCTTGCGACCCTCTTCCTGCTGGATGTGCTCCACTTTTTCATCCAGCAGCTCCTTGATCACCGGCCCAGGCAGCAGACGGGCCGTTTCCTGGTAGGTGCAGAAAATGAACCCGTCCACCGCGTAGGCCATGGGATCCTGCCCCTTGAGAGGCGGCACAAAGCCTTCCGTGCGTTCGGTCTGTGAACCGCACGGCTGGCAGCGGTTCTGATCCAGAATCTCATCCAGTTCGGCCACGGAGCAGGGGAAGGCTTCTTCGCCCACAAAGACAGTCAGGTTCTTGATCCACATAGAGTTTTCCAAAAGCAGGGGCAGTGAGAAAAGGCACTGCCGATAATGAGGGTGGCCAACGCCGGTCGGCCACAGTAGCGAAATGCCGGGGGCGGCTCAAGCAGGGAAACCACTGGGGCCAAGAATCAGGAAAGAGAACCCTGCGGAGAATCGAGCAAGGATTCAACGGGAACCCAACAGGGGGGTGCAAAGTCCCTGTAGTAGGGTTGCAGATTGTTTCCCGTCCCGGCGGCCACAAGCCAGCCGGGAGTCGTACGCTTTACAGGAGCAGACCATGAAAACGCTGACCTTCGATAATGGCGACACCCTGCCCATGCTCGGCCTGGGTACCTGGAAATCCGAACCCGGCGAGGTGTACAAGGCGGTGAAGAGCGCCATTGAAACGGGCTTCCGCCACATCGACTGCGCCCATATTTACGGCAACGAAGAGGAAATCGGCCAGGCTCTCAGTGACGTGTTTGCCGCCGGGACGGTAACGCGCGAAGAGTTGTGGATCACCTCGAAGCTGTGGAACAGCGACCATGCCCCGGACGATGTTCAGCCTGCACTGGAAACCACCCTGCGCAACTTGCAGCTGGATTATCTGGACCTTTACCTGATGCACTGGCCGGTGGCCCTGAAGCCTGGCGTGCCGTTCCCCCGGTCCGCCGACGATATGGTGTCACTGAACGACCTGCCGGTGGAAACCACCTGGGCGGCCATGGAAGCACTGGTGGACAACAACCAGACGCGGCAGATCGGCGTGTCGAATTTCAGTGTAAAAAAGCTGAAGGATTTGATTGGCAAGGCACGCTACAAGCCCGCCATGAACCAGATTGAACTGCACCCCTATCTACAACAGAACCACATGCTGGCCTTCTGCCAGGAGCAAGGGATCGCGCTCACCGGCTATTCTCCGCTGGGCTCATTCGATCGCCCCGCCGGCATGAAAGCCGAGGATGAGCCGGTATTGCTGGAAGACCCCATCATTCAGGAAATCGCTGACCGCCATGGCGCCAGCCCGGCACAGGTGCTAATCAGCTGGGCACTGCACCGCGACACCGTGGTGATCCCCAAGTCCGTGAATCCGGAGCGCCTGAAGCAGAATCTGGCCGCCGCCGAACTGTCACTCAGTGACGCGGACATGGATGCCATCCGCACCCTGGATAAGCACCGCCGCTACGTGGACGGCGGCTTCTGGGCACAGCCCGGCAGTGATTACACCATTGCCAATCTATGGGATGAATAAGCGCGTACCCTAAAGAAAAGACAGACTGTCCTGTAACGACATGGCCGAACCCGGCATCTACTGGTATTCCTAACGGACACTCCGTTATCAGTACTGAAAAGGATCGGCCATGGATTACCTGCGCACCCCGGATTCCCGCTTCGAGCGGTTGCTCGACTACCCCTTCGAACCCAACTACCTGGACGTGGGCGGATTACGCATGCATTACGTGGATGAGGGCCCAGCTGATGGCAAGCCCATTCTAATGCTGCACGGGGAGCCAACTTGGTCGTATCTGTATCGGCACATGATTCCGATCTGCGCTGCGGCGGGTCATCGGGTGATTGCCCCGGACCTGATCGGTTTCGGCAAATCCGACAAACCCACGGACATTAACGCCTACAGCTACCAAAGCCACATGGACTGGGTGAAGTCCCTGCTCGACCAACTGGAACTCACCGACATCACCCTGGTGTGTCAGGACTGGGGCTCACTGATTGGGTTGCGCATGGCCGCAGAGAATGAATCCCGTTTCCGCGCCATTGCGGTCGGCAACGGTATGTTGCCTACCGGGGACCAACAGGCCCCCAAGGCCTTCCATATTTGGAAAGCCTTCGCCATTCACAGCCCAGTCTTGCCGATCTCCCGAATCGTTAACACCGCCACTTTCCGTAAGCTCGGCCCGGATGAAATCCGCGCCTACGAGGCGCCGTTCCCCAGCAGCAAATACAAGGCCGCCGCTCGTGCTTTCCCTAAACTGGTGCCGGTAACGCCGAACGACCCGGCCACGCAAGCCAACCGTGAAGCCTGGAAGGCGCTGGAGCAGTGGAAGAAGCCATTCCTGACCACCTTCAGCAATGGCGACCCGATTACCCGTGGCGGAGACAAATACATGCAAGAGCGCGTTCCCGGCGCCAAGGGACAGCCGCATCAGACATTGGTGGGCGGGCATTTCTTGCAGGAAGACTCCCCAGTGCAGTTTGCCCAGGCAGTGAATGACTTGCTGAAAGGGATCGACTAAACCCTTTGCGTGGGAGCCAGCCTGCTGGCTCCCACAATGGGCGGCGATCAGGCGGTTTGCAGGCCGGGCTCGGCGCTGCGCGCCCGGGTTTGTACGTCCATCCCTGGCAGGAACTGACCAAAATCCCGATCTCGCCCCAGGCTCTCGTCAAACCCCTGAACACGATCATAGGCCACCCGACCATTAATAATCGTCGCGGTCACGGCATCATCATTACGCTTCACCAAACGATTCAGCGAAGTGCCTTCCAGCGGCGCCCAGCTCACCTCGTCCAATTCGTCGGTGAGCCCTTCCGGATTCACGATGACCACATCTGCCCGACTGCCCTGACGCAAGCTACCCGCCTGCAAACCAAACCAGTCCGCGAGGTCGGCGGTTACCGCATTCACCCCTTCTGCCACACTCATAAAGGGCAAACCGGCTTCCTCCGCATCGCGCACATACTTCAATAAGCGCAACGGGAAATTGTACTGAGCAATAGATTCCAGGTGTGCGCCGGAATCGGCAAAGCCCACATGGGTATACGGGCTCGCCAGCAACTTGTGCATGATTTCCGGTCGGTGATTGCCGTAATTGGTTTTCCAGCGCAGCTCATTACGGTACTGCACCGCCAGATCGAAATAGGCATCCACCGCATCCTTGCCTTCAACCGCCCCGATTTCTTCAAAGTTTTTCCCAATCAGGGACGCATCCGGGCAATCCACCACCCAGCAATCACTGAAGTCACGATGCCACAGCCCCTTGGTGAACAGGGCATTAACGTGCTTTTTGAACAGCTTGCGAAAGTCCGGGTCATCCACCTTCGCGTACATGGCATCTTCATCCTTGTAGTCGCGCAGCAATTCACCAGAAGAGAACTCTTCAAAGGCGTTCACATTCAACCCGCTGAGATGCAGGGTGAACGGCGCGGGCAGGGTCTGCCAACGGAAATCGCCACGCAAGAACCGGTTAGCCACAAAGCCACTCAAACGTGTGACCACGTTAAGCCACGGGTTGGACTTCAGGTCCAGGGCCGTCAGCATCGAGCACTTCATGGGCCGACGGAAAAGGCCGTGGGCCTGCCACAAAAAACGCACCACGTTGACTTTTTTTACCGCATCCGGCGCGCCCTGCATGACCGCATTACGGCGACGCAGAATCTTGAATAGTCGTTTAAATTCACTCCACCGTGCATACGTAGACGGCAAGGGACGTGACCAGGCCCGATCGCCATCCACCTTGTCCAGCCGGGTGGTCATCAGAGACAGGCCGACACAGCCGGCATCCAGCGCATCTTCCAGCAAGGACTCCATCTGCTGCAGCTCCTGCTCGCTGGGTTTTTCCGGCGAGGTAGCCCGCTCCAGGCCCATCACCGCCACGCGGATATCGGAATGGCCCACAAAAGACCCCACATTGGGCCCCAGTGGCAGGGCGTCATAAAAGGCACGATAGCCGCTAGCATCCCGCCAGGTTTTCTTTTCTTCGAGAATCGGCAACACCGCTTCACGGGGCACGGCTTCCACCCGGGTAAACAGGTCTGAGCAATCTTCCGGCTGGGCATTGATCATGCTGATGGAACAGGAACCGATCAGCACCGAGGTCACCCCGTGACGCACGGACTCTTTGAGCGCCGGCGCCGCAATCACCTCTGCATCATAGTGGCTGTGCGTTTCCAGAAACCCGGGGGTCACCCATTGCCCGGTGGCGTCATACACCCTGGGCGCGGCACGGTCCGGCAACGGCACGTCACTGATGGTGACAACACGCCCATCACGAATACCCAGGTGGCGGATGCTGCCGTCACGGCAGCTGCCATCAAAAAACTGTCCATGATTGATCACGATGTCGTAAACGTATTGCTGCATGATGCTCCGCCGCGGTGTTGTTATTGAATGGCACGGAAAATGGCGCACACGGGCGCCAGCCTTTAACAACCATAGAGCGGGCGCGGGAACAGCACCCGGCCATTACGCGACAGGAATTGGTTAATCAGGGACAAGCAAAGCATTACCGGACCAGTTAGGCGTGGCCCGAAATTTTCCCGCGCCACTCGATGCATCGCCTCATGTCGGATTACACTATTAGGCTAATTCGACCTACCTTATCCGCTAGATTGAGACGAATTATTGGGAAAAAGTGTCCACGAATAACGCTTCCACCTTCTCTCTGGCCCACGGCGTTTTGCGTAAGAACTTGAGGCTGGACTTCACCGACGGATCGCTGATGAAGCAATTGATACGAATGCGATCGCCCAACGCTTCCCAGCCATAATGGTCAGCCAGACGCGTCACCACAGTTTCCAGGGTGACGCCATGCAACGGATTATTTACTTGGCTCATTGGCGTCTCCGTCAGTCCGCTTTCGACAGGGCAAAGCCGTCGCGGGGGAAGTGCACCTGAATCTGGCCCACCACCGGGTCGTCCCTGCGCACCACCAGCGTACCGGCATCGCAATAGCACAGCTCGCCCAGCACCGGGTCACGGCCATAATCCGACGGGGCGACACGCACCATTTGGCCAAGCAAGGGCGCCTTTTCCACCTGTTCCGGCAAATCGCGAGGGGCAGCCTGGCGGGCAATCTCCAGCGCATCGTCAGCACTGATATCGTTGCGTGTTCCCTGACCAAACGCCTGCATCCGGTTCATCCACGCTTCAAGCTTCGGATGGCTGGCGGCAATGCTGCGCCCGGCCAGATCGCGACGAAACCAGAGGCTGTGGTATGCCGAGAAGTCCCCCGCATTAGGTGTGCTGCCAAACAGAAAATCCTGTTCCAGCATAGCTTCCATGCGGTCCAGGTGCGCGGCGACCTTACGGCGCATTTCACGGGGACTATCGGCTTTGACCTTGGATTTGCTGCCCATCTTGATCCGATCGAGCAGCAGGCGCCCCAGATCCATCAACGACGATTCTTTCAGCACGCGGCGCAGCAAGGTGAAATTCCCCGCAGTCACAATGGAGGCGAGAAAAATCTGCAGATCTACTTCGCTGACAAAGGCCTGGACCTCGTCGCTGCAGTTCTCCAGCACCAGCTCGGGCTTGTTGCCCAGCCGGGCGATTTCGCGGCTGAGGGTGCGGGTATCACAAAAGACATCGGCACCAATCTGCGCTACCGGAATTTTCCGGTAGCCACTGGCCAGAGGAGCAAGCTGCGGGCGTGGCGGCATTTCTGCCACAGTGACCGACTGCCATTGCAACCCGGCATAACCCAGCATGGCGCGGGCCTTCTCGGAAAACGGTGATAGCGTGTAGTGGTGCAGAATCAGTTCTGACATTGAAGCATCCTGAATTAAATAATCCGTATGGCGGCAAGCCTCATGTCCCGGCGCGTCAAGGTCAAGCATCCATTGCGCTACCCTTGCGTTGGCAACCCTGTAATATACGCAACTCTTTGCTCTTTGATGCTTCGTTGCCGACGGACCTGCCGATAATGAAATGGATTTACGGTTTACTGATTGCCCTCTTTATCGCCCTTGTTATGGGTGGCGCCATCTCCACCGCCCAGGACCACTGGCGCATGCATCAAGAAGCCGTAATCCGCATGCAGGAAAATTTGCTCAAGCAACAACAAAAGCAGCAAGAAATCAGTGATCGCATTGCGCAAACCCGAGCCAAACCCACGCTCAGCGACCATGACCGCTGGTTGATTGCCCACCTGGAGAAAACCCTCGACGGGCTGGACAAGATACTGGCTACGCAGCATTCCGGCGTCTCCCGGCTGCAACGCAGCTTTCTGCGTACCTGGGTGGGCAACCTGGTGCTGCTCATTGCCCTTGCCGGGCTGGGGCTCGGCATAGTGACGCGCTCCGGTAATGCGCTGAACAAGGAAGAGCAACACTGGCTCGCCAGCCGCCCCGAGGACATTCCCTCGCTCAGGCTCGATCCCGGCGCCCACCGCAACACAACGGCCCCGACCCGTAATGCCAGCAACTTTGTGACCGGACGCATCCGGGCCGTGAAGACCGACCGGCTACAGGTAAAGCGCAGCGGCATACTCAGCGCCATGGGCCTGAGCTTTCTTATTGCGCCGCAAGGCGGGCTTATCGTCGAGCTGTATTTCCTCTACGACGCACTGATGGTTGCCCATACGCCGTTTCAGCAACTGGAATGGGGCGGCATGACACAAAGCCTGATGCTGTCGATCCCGTTCACTCTGGTCGGCCTGTACCTACTGGCCTCCAGCACCAGCCAGGCCAGAATCGATCGTCGCGAACAGCGCATCACACTGCCCGATGGGCCGCGCACTATTGCGTTCAGGGAGGTGGAGTCTATTCAGCTCAACCAGATACTGACCACCGGCGAGCGCAGCTTCCTGAATAGCCAGATTCAGTTGAACCTGAACAACGGCGAGGTCCTTTCATTGCTCAGCCATGGCGGCAAGGAGCAGATCTATGTGGACCTGATCCGCACCGCCCTGTTTATGGACAAACCCGCGGTGCTGCCGCAGAACTAGACGACCGGTCTAATTAAGTGTTAGAGTGCCGCCCATGAATGCACAAACCGCCACACGTCAGCCCGACAAACACCGCGACACCCGCCAGCACCTGCTGGATACGGGTCGCGATATTCTGGCTGCCCGCGGTTTCAGCTCCGTCGGCTTGAGCGCCATCCTGCAAGCTGCCGGCGTACCGAAGGGCTCGTTCTACCACTACTTTCAGTCCAAAGAGCAATTTGGCCAGGCGTTGCTGGAAGATTATTTTGCCAGCTACGTACAAGACCTGGATGCCCGCTTCGCCGATGACGGCACCCCGGCCATCAGTCGGCTGATGCAGTACTGGCAGGACTGGCAAGAAAACTACTGCGGCCCCGCCGGCCTGCGCGACTGCCTGGTGGTCAAACTGAGCGCCGAAGTGGCCGACCTGTCCGAAGCCATGCGCATCACCCTGCGTGATGGTACCGAGCAAGTCATGGCGCGCATTGCCAACTGCATCGACGCCGCCATTGCCGATGGCTCCCTGCATCCGCAGCCAGCCCAGCAGACCGCCGGCAACCTGTACCAGCTATGGCTGGGCGCCAGCCTGCTGACCAAGCTGCACCGCAATACGCAGCCCATGAATCAGGCCATGACGCTGACCCAGAGCATGCTCGCACGCTGACACAACCACACTGAATACAACTGTGCCCGCTATTAAGCGGGCTTTTTTACCCATCAACTCTAGACGACCGGTCTATTTAACAGCCATCAACCGAATCAAGAGCCATCAATCAAGGATACCGCACCATGAACAACTTCGATTTCTACAACCCCACCCGTATTGCTTTCGGCGAAGGAAAAATTGCCGCTCTCGACACCCTGGTGCCCGCCAACGCCAGGGTCCTGATTCTGTTTGGCGGCGAGAGCGCCCGCCGCACCGGCACCCTGGGCGAAGTAGAAGCCGCACTGGGTAACCGCCAGGTACAATTGTTTGGCGGCATTGAACCCAACCCCAGCTTTGAAACCTTGATGGAAGCGGTAACCGTAGTGCAGCGCGACGGCATCGATTACCTGCTGGCAGTGGGTGGCGGGTCGGTCATCGACGGCACCAAGTTTGTCGCTGCGGCCTCCGTATTCGACGGCGATGCCTGGGACATCCTGCTCAAGGGCGGCACCAATATTCACCGTGCACTGCCATTTGGCTCGGTCCTGACCTTGCCCGCCACCGGCTCGGAAATGAACAAGGGCGCCGTGGTCACACGCAAGTCCCTGCAAGCCAAGCTGCCGTTCCACAGTGAGCATGTGTTCCCGCAATTTTCCGTACTGGATCCCACCAAAAGCTTCACCCTGCCGCCCCGGCAAGTCGCCAACGGCGTGGTCGATGCCTTTGTTCATATTGTTGAGCAATACCTGACCTACCCGGCCAATGCGCCAGTGCAGGATCGGTTCGCCGAAGGCCTGCTGCAAACACTGATTGAAATTGGCCCACAGGCGTTGGCGGAGCCGGAAAATTATGAGGTGCGCGCCAACCTGATGTGGGTCGCCACCCTGGCCCTCAATGGCCTGATCGGTTCCGGCGTACCCCAGGACTGGGCCACCCATATGCTGGGCCATGAACTCACCGCCCTACACGGCCTGGACCATGCACAAACCTTGGCCATCGTCCTGCCGTCCATGCTGGCCGAACGCAAAGAAGCCAAGCGCGGCAAACTGGTGCAGTACGCGCAACGGGTGTGGGCGATCCAGCACGGCAGTGATGACGAGAAGGCGGATGCGGCGATTGAAAAAACCCGTGATTTTTTCGAAAGCCTGGGAGTAAAAACCCGGCTGGGGGATTACCAATTAGCGGCAGAGCATATCGATCCGCTTATTAGCAGCCTGGAACAACATGGCATGACCGCCCTGGGTGAACACAACGACGTGACCCCTGCCGTATGCCGCCAAGTGCTACAGGCCAGCCTGTAACGAATGGCCAACGAACCCTTTTCGTACAGCGTCACCCTGCTTTCAAGGGTGACGCAACAATGACCGAAGGAGAGCTCCCATGAACATTCTGATGATTCTCACCTCACACGACCAACTCGGCGACACTGGCGAGAAAACCGGCTTCTGGCTGGAAGAGTTTGCCGCGCCCTACTACGTTTTCAAAGATGCCGGCGCCACCATCACACTGGCATCGCCAAAAGGAGGCCAACCGCCACTGGATCCCAAAAGTGACGCTCCCGATGCGCAAACCGCTGCCACCGATCGTTTTGCTCAGGATGACGAGGCCAAATCCGCCCTGGCTAATACCCACCCGCTCGCAGATGTGGATGGCCAACCCTTCGATGCGATTTTTTATCCCGGCGGACACGGCCCACTCTGGGATCTGGCAGAAGATCCCACCTCTATTGCCCTGATTGAAACCTTCAACAATAGCGGCAAACCGATCGGGGCCGTTTGCCATGCGCCGGGGATCTTTCGTCACACCCTCTACAACGGCGAACCGCTGGTCAAAGGCCGCAACGTCACCGGGTTCACCAATGGTGAAGAAGAGGGCGTGCAGCTCACCGACATCGTTCCCTTCCTGGTGGAAGACATGCTCAAGGCCAACGGCGGTGTCTATGAAAAAGGCGACGACTGGGCCAGTCATGTGGTGACCGACGGCAATCTGGTGACCGGACAAAACCCGGCCTCATCGGAAGCCGGAGCCAAAGCACTCCTGAGTCTGTTGTCGTAACAACAGCCAAAAAAGGGGCGCCATTCGGCGCCCCTTTTTTTGAAACGTTAACGTTCTTTCGGCCGTCATTACTCGTAGCTAAGGTTGGTCGCCTTGCCGCGAAACACTCGATAAACAAAGAAGGTATAGCAAAGAATCATGGGCAGGGTAATCACCGTTCCCCAAAACGTGAACAACAGTGACTCCGTTGCTGATGCAGACTCCCAGATCGACAAACGCCCCAGTACGATGTCCGGAAACAAACTGTACGCCAGCCCGATACTGGCCAGCACACACATGACAATCAATGACAGGAACGCCAGCCAACCATAGCCGTTATCCAGAATCTGCCGACTGTTGAAAACCCAAATCAGGCCGGCATAGGCCAACGCCGTGGCAATCGGAATGGGCATCAAACCGATGGCGCTGGGCAAGGTGAACCATTTAGCCGCAATGGTAGAGCTGACCAGGGGCGTGGCAATGGAGATCAGCAACAGGAATGCCCCCATGGGCAAAACTGCCAGGCGCCCCCAGCGCACCGCTTTATCGAATAAGGCTCCTTCGGTTTTGATCAGCAACCAGGAGGCACCCAGCATGATATAAAGCGCAGGCAGGGCCAACGCAATCAAAGCGGCGAACAAGGTGTTGGTGGCATCCCCGGTAAGGCCGGTAACAAAAGCGCCCAGCATCCAGCCCTGAGACACCGAGGCAATCAAGGACCCCACCGCAAACAGCGCGTTCCATTTTGCCTTGTGCTTGTCGCCCGCCTTAACGCGAAAATCGAACGAGACGCCACGCAGTATCAGCCCCATCAGCATCAGCGTCACCGGCAAATACAATGCGGTCAGTACCAGCCCGTAGGCCTGCGGGAACGCAATCAACAAAATACCCACACCCAGAACGATCCAGGTTTCGTTGGCATCCCAGAACGGCCCAATCGAGGCCACCATCACGTCCTTTTCTTCCTCGGTGGCGAATGGCAACAGCAAACCGATACCCAGGTCATAGCCATCCAGAACGACATAAATCAGCAGTGCCAGCCCCATGGCGCCGGCAAAGAACAGCGGAAGCCAGTATCCAAGATCCATTATCTCTCTCCTTCTGCATGTTCATCGTCATCCAGCTCAGCCTCCATGGCCCGTTGCTGTGGGCTCAATGACAAGGAGCGGGCGGGCTTGGTCGCCATGTAACGCAGCGCCGCGATATAGGACACCAGCAGAAACAGGTACAGCAGCACATAGCCAAACAAGGTACCCGCCACCGTCGCGCTACTGTGATCGGCCACCACGTCGGCTGTACGGAGCAGGCCGCTGACCACCCAGGGCTGACGGCCAATTTCCGTCACATACCACCCGGCCAATACCGCCACCCAGCCGGAGAAGGTCATCACCGACAGAGCTCGCAACAACCACACGTTACCGTCCCGACTTTCACGCGGGCCGCGAAACAATTTCCAGACAGACCACCAGCCCACCAGAACCATCAGCACGCCGATTCCCACCATAACCCGGAAGGCCCAAAACACCGGTGCCACTGGCGGGTGATCACCGTCAAACTCATTCAGCCCTTTCAGCTCACCGTCCCATTCGTGGGTAAGAATCAGGCTGGCCAGCCCAGGCACTTTAATGGCCATATGGGTAGTGCGCTGCTCCTCATCGGGAAAGCCAAACAGGGTCAGTGGAGCATTGCGCTCGGTCTCCCACACCCCTTCCATGGCGGCAATTTTGGCTGGCTGGTGCTCCAGGGTATTCAGGCCATGAAGGTCGCCTATCCAGACTTGCAGGGGCGCCAACACTGCTGCCATCAATGCACCGGTGCGCATCACTTTCCAGGTGGCCGGACCATCCACCCCTCGCATGGCTCGCCAGGCACTGATCCCCATAATCAGGAACGCCGCCGTCAGCAAAGACGCGTTGAACATATGCGCAAGGCGATAGGGGAACGATGGATTGAAAATCACTTCCCACCAGCTCTCCACAAAGAATACGCCGTCTTCCAGACGGAACCCGGTAGGAGTCTGCATCCAGGAATTCAGGCTGAGAATCCAGAATGCGGAGAAACTGGTGCCCACTGCCACCAGCGCACAGGACACCAGGTGAAGGCGGTTGGACACCCGATTTTTCCCGAACAGCATGATGCCAAGAAATGAGGCTTCCAGAAAAAAGGCCGTCAGCACTTCATACCCCAGCAACGGGCCAGCGATATTCCCCGCCCGCTCCATGAACCCGGGCCAGTTGGTGCCAAACTGAAAGCTCATGGTGATGCCCGACACCACCCCCAGCGCAAAGCTGAGGGCAAAAATCTTCACCCAGAAGAAGTAGGCATATTCCCAGGCCTTGTCACCGGAGAAGGTGTAGCGCAAGCGGAAGTAGAACAGCACCCAGCACAGGCCGATGGTGATAGTGGGAAACAGGATATGAAAGCTGATATTGGCGGCGAACTGCAGCCGGGCCAACAGGAACGGATCAAATTCCACCGAGGCGACTCCTTCGTTTCGTCCAGTGACGAGGTTTCATTCCTCCAGACAGTAGCACAGGGGAATGCAGGGTAAATGAGACAAAAGGTCCATGCGGGTGCCCGGGCAAGGCGCCACCGCACGTGAAGACGACGACAAGAACCAACAGGTGTTAACACTTTGTATACACCCGCAACATTTCCCCATCCTGTCCACAACACGTTATGCACAGCATCCACCGGGTTTAGCCAACAAAATGCACTTCATGAAACTGGCAATCCGTTTTGGTCATGCCAGCAAGTTCACTTTCTGGAGAGCACACCATGAAAACAAGAATGGGGCTGGTAGCCCTGGCCACCGCAGCCATGTTGTCCCTGAGCGGCAATGCCATGGCACTGACCAAGCGAACCTTTTGCGTCTTCGACATCATCGGCGCCAATGGTGACACCTTCAACATCATGCGCGACTACAAGACTGCCGCTGTCGAGTGGGGCGTGGATGTAGAGCTGAAGCCCTACACCGATGAAAAAATTGCCTCTGAAGACCTGAAAGCCGGGCAATGTGATGCCGCCGTGCTAACCGGTATTCGTGGTCGCCAGTTCAACAGCTACACCGGCAGCATGGACTCCATCGGTGCCATTCCCAGCTACGAAGCCATGAGAACGGTGATCGCGGTCATCGCCAGCAATAGCCCCAGCGTGAACAAGCACCTGGTTTCCGGCCCGTACGAAGTTGGCGGTGTTGCACCTCTCGGTGCCGCCTACCTGTTCCTCAAGAACAAGGAAATCGACACCGTCGAAGAGCTGGCCGGCAAGTCCATCGCCGTACTGGAATATGACAGCGCCCAGGCCACCATGGCTTCGCGGGTAGGCATGTCTCCAGTGATGTCCGATATCACCAACTTCTCCACCCGGTTCAACAACGGCTCCGTGGATATCTGCTTCGCACCGGTTATGGGCTATTCCGCACTGGAGCTCTACAAGGGCATGGCTCCGGACGGCGGCATTCTCGATTACGTGCTCGGCCAGCTGAGCGCTCAGGTCATTTTCAAGAAGGACAAATTTCCGGAAGGTTTCGGCGAGAAGTCCCGCGCCTTTATGTACAGCCAGTTTGACCGCGCCATGAAGCTCATTGATAACGCCAGCAGTGAAATTGCTGACAAATGGTGGATCCGCATTCCTGAAAAAGACAAGCTGCGCTACGACGAGATGATGCGCGATGCACGCATCGAACTAACCAAGAGCGGCGTCTACAGCAAAGACATGATGTCTCTGTTGCTCAAGGTACGCTGTAAGCAGGAGCCCTCCCGCGCAGAGTGCGTTAACCCGCAAGAGTAACGCCGTCGCAGTAAATCGATAAATCGCAACACCGCCGCCAGCCCAGCTGGCGGCGTTTTCTTTTTAACGTTGCCCCCCTAAGTTCTGAAAATCCTGGCGTCAAGGTCGCCCTCCCCACAGACTCTGATACCCTGTTGGCTGTCACATTCATTGCCAACCATCCGGGATATTGCATGCCAAGCGCGTTTGGATTCCGTTTCGACAACACCTACCGTCGATTACCCGCCCCCCTGTTTTCGGATTGCTCACCTCAATCGGTCAGCACACCGCAGTTCGTGTTGTTCAACGATCGCCTGGCTCAGGAGATGGGGCTGGACAGCAAGGCCCTGTCGGCACACCCCGAGATGTTCACTGGCAACGCGCCACTGGAAGGTAACGAGCCCATTGCCCAGGCCTATGCCGGGCACCAGTTCGGCAACCTGACCATGCTCGGGGACGGCCGAGCCATCCTGCTGGGTGAACATCTTGGCGACGACGGGCAACGCCGTGACATCCAGCTCAAAGGCGCCGGCCGTACGCCCTTTTCACGGGGCGGCGACGGGCGCGCCGCACTGGGCCCCATGCTGCGTGAATACCTCATCAGTGAAGCACTCCACGCCCTGAATATTCCCACCACCCGCAGCCTGGCCGTCACCGCAACCGGTGACTCCGTACTCCGGGAGTCTCCTCTTCCTGGCGCCATTCTGACTCGCGTCGCCGCCTCGCATATCCGTGTGGGCACCTTTCAATATGCCGCCGGGCAACAGGACCCGGCGCTGCTGGAACAACTGGTGGATTACACGATTGCGCGCCACTACCCGGCATTGAAAGGCGCAGAGAACAAAGCATTGGCCCTGTTCGAAGCAGTTATGGATCAGCAAATTGATCTGGTGGTTGGCTGGATGCGCGTGGGCTTTATTCATGGCGTCCTCAACACCGATAACGTGACCCTGTCCGGCGAGAGTATTGATTTCGGCCCCTGTGCGTTCATGGACTCTTTCGATCCAAACACCGTATTCAGCTCTATCGATCGACAAGGCCGTTACGCCTACGGTAATCAACCGTCGATTACCCAGTGGAACCTGGGGCGCTTTGCGGAGACCCTACTTGGCTTGATGGACGAAAACACGGACGCTGCCATCGAAAAAGCTACCCATTCGCTCAAATCGTTTAGCCAACGCTACGAAGAAAAGTGGCACGCGATGATGGGGAAAAAACTGGGATTATTCGACAGCGAAGCAGAGGACGACGCACTGATTGCAGACTTGCTGACCTGGATGCATGAGCAAAACGCGGATTACACCAACACCTTCCGTGATTTGATCAACGAGAGCCTGCCAAACGGGGAGCAGTATCAGAGTGATGCGTTCCAACACTGGCACCAGCGGTGGCAGGCGCGGCTTGGCCGCAACCGCAAACCGCTGGCCTCGTCATTGTGCCTGATGCGCAACCACAACCCCGCGGTGATACCCCGTAATCATCTGGTTGAACAGGCTCTGGAGGCCGCCAGTGACAATAACGATCTGGCGCCGACCCGAGCCCTGTTAGCGGCGCTCGCTGACCCGTATGCGGACCGCGACATTGATGACCCGTACCGTCAGCCCGCGGCACCTGGCGAACGGGTCTATCAGACATTTTGCGGGACCTGAAAGAGGCAGTGTCTTAGCATTTTGTCGGATTACGGCTGCGCCTAATTCGACCTACCGGAAGCGCAATGTCGGGTTACGCCGCTACGCGGCTAACACGACCTACAAATCACCACTGGCTCCGTAGGTCGGATTAGCCGCGTAGCGGCGTAATCCGACATTCAGCGAATATGAACGCTCTCAGCCCTGCAGCTTATCCATGGTCTTCAACTCAAAGTCACTGGCGTCGTGGCGCTCCAGCAACTGGCTGGACGGCTCACCCCAGGCTCGGTTCACCATGCGGCCACGTTTCACTGCCGGGCGCTCGGCAATCTGGTGGGTCCAGCGCAGCACATTGGTGTAGGTGTGGGCCTCGATAAATTCCGCCGCGTCGTACACCTTGTTGGTCACCAGAGCGCCATACCAGGGCCACACCGCCATGTCCGCAATGGTGTATTCCTCACCCGCCAAGTACGTGTTCTCTGCCAGATGACGATCCAGCACGTCCAGCTGGCGCTTGATTTCCATGGTGTAGCGGTCGATGGGGTATTGGTACTTCTCCGGCGCATAGGCGTAGAAATGGCCGAAACCACCGCCCAGCATTGGCGCACTGCCCATCTGCCAGAAAAGCCAGCTCAGGGTTTCAGTACGGGCCGCCGGGTCCTTGGGCAAAAACGCATCAAATTTTTCCGCCAGATAAAGCAAAATGCTGCCGGATTCGAACACCCGCTGGGGCGGGGTCACGCTGTGGTCCATCAAGGCCGGAATCTTGGAGTTGGGGTTCACGTCCACAAAACCGCTGCCAAACTGGTCGCCATTCTGGATATTGATTAACCAGGCGTCGTACTCAGCCCCTTTATGCCCTTTTTCAAGCAGCTCCTCCAACATCACCGTGACCTTCACACCGTTAGGCGTGGCCAGGGAATACACCTGCAAGGGGTGCTCTCCCACCGACAAAGCCTTGTCATGGGTGGGGCCAGCAATGGGGCGATTAATATTGGCAAACTTGCCACCGCTTTCCTTGTCCCATTTCCAGACCCGGGGTGGCGTGTAAGTATCGTCAGACATGTTGGCTCCAAACAGAATGCGTTCCGTGACTATTGCAGACACTATGGCCAGCCGCCCCGATGTGAACAAGGGCAATCAACCGATGAATTCCTTCAGCTGAATGAATCAATCCGCTTGCTGGGCCTTGCGTTGCTCACGTAACGTTTTTTCCGCTTTCTTCGCATAGTCGGCACAATCCATCCGTGTCGACTGAGTGACATCGGTATAATTCCAACCACTGGCACCAGGGTGCGGCGTCAACAATAGGTCGCAAGGCAGGGCCTTCACCGTTTTAAAGGTAGCGGTAAAGTCTGCAACGATATGGGGATAACGCGGATTATCCACCAACTGATAACCCGGTGCTGTCAGGCTGTCCACGTAGGCAATATCCAGCTTTTCTGCTTCTCGCATGCCTTGCCAGGTCCAGGCCATGCTGCCGGGAGTATGGCCCGGGATGAAATGGGCGGTGAGTGTGAGATTGCCCAGAGAGACCTGCTCGCCGTCCTGGATCTGCCGATCCACCCGCACGGGTGGATAAAGAATATCGTCACCAAAATGAATGTCGTGGGCGCCACCGTCCGCCATCAGCATGGCTGTTTCTGCGTTGGCCACCAGCCGGGCGCCGGTAGCCTGCTTGATCGCCGCCAGCGAACCGGCATGGTCACCATGGCCATGGCTGACAAGAATCCACTTCAGCGTCTGGGGCGCCACACCCACTGCTTTCATGTTGGCCAGCAGATGCTCGGCGCTCTGGGGCATTCCCCCATCGATGAGGATGGCGCCCTCGCGGGTTTTCAGCAGCAGCGAGGTAAGTTCATCGGTACCAATCTGCCACACATTATCGGCAATCTGCAGTGGCGCCATGGGCTGCAGCCAGGCCTGCGGCACCGTATAGGCTTCCTGCTGGGGCAACGGGGTCGGCGGATCGGCCAAGGCCGCGCTGCACAGCAATACTACGCCTAGCACGCTGCATCGAATGACTGCCATCGTTGTTCTCCCTGGAAAAAACGTTGGACGCACCTTGCCCGGTTTGGTTCGCCGGGGCTTACCCTTTTTGCTGCTGCAGCCACACCATCAACCCTTGGCTGTTCAAGTTGATATCAAACCCGAGCGCATCCTGCAAAGCGTCATCCGATAGCGAAATGCCATGGTCGCGAGCCTTGGCAAACAGGTAGGTCTGCATGGCAGATTCCAGCCGCTGCAGCAACGTGCCCTCATCGCCGGGAGCGGCTTTTTCTGCCAGTGCCACGTAATCATCCACCATGGCCAGCAGGCGCTCGCCAGGCTCCCGGGGCGCGTCAATGGCCCCATAGTGAGTCAGGAACATACGCTCGGGATTCAGCGCCAATAACTTGTGAATCGACGCTTTCAGCGCCTCGGGATCGAACTGCACCGGCGTGGTGGTGGGTAAAATGAAGGGGCCGTTTTCGGTTGTCAGGGGCGGGTAAGACAGCCCAAAGGTATCCCCGGTAAAGATGCCGGCAGAGTACGGGTCGTAAACACAGAAATGGTGACGGGCATGACCCGGCGTATCGTAAAAATCCAGACGCCGATCGCCGACCATCACATGGTCTGCGTCATGCATTTCTCGCACGCGCTGCGCGTTCACAGGAATCACATCCCCATAGACTTTTGCGAATGCTGCTTCTCCATACACCGCAGTGGCGCCAGCCTTGAGCTTTGAGGGATCAATCATGTGTCTGGCACCACGGGGGTGAACCAGCAATGTTGCCGCCGGCAGCGCCTGCATCAAACCACCCACCCCGCCGGCATGGTCAAGATGCACATGGGTGGGGATGACGAACTTTACCTGCTCACGGCCAACACCCCGCTGCGCCAGCAAATCAAGAATAATCGGCACGGTATTGTGAGTGCCGGTCTCGATGATCGCGCACTCATTACCTGCCTGGAGCAAATAACAGGCCGCTAGCCCTTCACGCATCATGGCGGTGTCGATTCGGGTAATGTTGTGGCCGATATCGGCGTATAGCTGGGATGACATGACGCGACTCCTGGCGAATAAAGAACAGCCACTGACTATAGTGGAATTAGCTGCCAAGGGGCACTCGACACAAGTCGACGTTGACGCAAGACGCACAATGGATGACGCATGACACATAGAGGGACGGTGGATGCATTCGCAGCACCACCTTGCCCGCCTCCCTATACCAGCACCAGCGCCTCCCCCGTCAGCTGATTTTTTAACTGCGTTGCCACAAATCGGGCACGGGCAGACAGCGCCCATTCCGCCCGGTAAATCAGCCACAGTGAATCCACCACGCGGGGCCCCAGGGCCACCACCCGAACCGCCTCCTGGTGTAAATACGCTTCCCGGGCATAACGGGGAATCACAGTAAAGCCGAAGCCACGCGCCACGGGTTCCAGAATCAAGCCGACCTGATTAACAAACCCCTTGCAGGGAATGCTGCGAATACCACGATTACCGGGAAACACCCGACTCAAAAGGCGCGATGCCATCGCATGCCCATCCGGGTGATCAATGAAGCCCAGGCTTTCAAGGTCGTCCCAGTGGCTAACTGTGGCTGTGGCGGGCACCACCAGGTCCAAGGGCTCATCCGCAAAGTGGCACGCCACCAGACTCGGATCATCCGGCTTGAGAGTCACCAGCCCTAACTCAAAGTGGTTGTTACGCACGGCCTCCAGCACATCCTCATCCGGCGCAAAGCGATGGCGCACCGACAAGCCCGGATGCGATGCCTGCAAATCCAGCAGCAACGGATACAGCGACAACCCAATGCTGCCCGGCGTAATCAGGCTGATTTCACCCTGCCGATCATCCGCCCCGGACAACCGCAAATTCAGACGCTTTTCCGCCTGCTCCATGTCATCGCAATACCCCAGCAGCGCCTGCCCCGCCGGCGTCAGCTCGACCCGACGGGGACGGCGAATCAACAACGGCCCCAGCTGCGCCTCAAGGTGGCGAATATGCTGGCTAACCGCCGCCTGGGTCAGCCCCAGTTGGTCCGCCGTGCGGGTGAAGCTGCCCCGCTCTGCCAGCACCACGAATGAACGTAACCATTGCGGATTTATCATAAATATATCTTATCAATCGAATAAGCAAAGACCTGTTTAACTTATATCACAGGCCGCTTACGCTTTCTCCCATGCCCACTGCCGGCAACCACCGGCCAACCATGAGGAGCCACCATGAGCCAGACTTACCCACGCAATTTCTCCCACATCGGCCTGTCTGTCACTGACCTGGACGCTGCCGTAAAATTCTACACAGAGGTGCTTGGTTGGTATCTGATCATGCCCCCTACCACCATCAGTGAAGACGACAGCGCCGTCGGCGTAATGTGTACCGACGTATTTGGTGCAGGCTGGTCATCTTTACGCATCGCACACCTGTCCACCGGCGACCGTATCGGCGTAGAAATTTTTCAGTTTAACAACGCGGAAAAGCCGGAAAATAATTTCGAATACTGGAAAACCGGCGTGTTCCACTTCTGCGTACAGGACCCGGACGTGGAAGGCCTGGCAGAAAAAATTGTTGCCGCCGGCGGCAAACAGCGCATGCCCGTGCGGGAATATTTCCCTGGTGAGAAGCCGTATCGCATGGTCTACATGGAAGACCCGTTCGGCAACATTCTGGAAATCTACAGCCACAGCTATGAGCTGACGTACTCAGCTGGCGCCTACAGCTAGAAAGCAGAAAAGGCGGCGCCCCTAAAGCACAAGGGGCATCGCCTTTTCACCAATCAGAACGCAAAACGAAGCGCCCCAGCATCAGTCCTTGGCTAACTGCAGAAGATCCCGAGCATAGGTATTGATGTCAAAGGGGGTCTCGTTTTTCATGGTCATCGCCACATGGCTGGCCAATACATCCGCCATTTTTTCCAGCGCCTCATCGTGGTCAAGGCCATTCTTTGTCAATGCCATCATGACCATACCCGCCTCACGGGGGTGCCCATCAGCAATCTGGTTTTCAACGGCTTCTACCAATGCCTTCTGGGCAAATTCGTCTTCAGCCTGTTCCATTTCATTCATACTGATTCTCGCTCATCGTAAATACTGCCAGCCTTGCCACGAATGTATCGGGGCAGCCAGCCAACGCATGCCTCTCATTCTACCCTGCCACCACCGGTGACGAACACGGCACTTGCATGGGCAGGGGCCGGCTATCGCTCAGCGGCCCCTTGAATTTGACTGCTACCTTGTCCGCCAATGAACCGACACAAAGCTGGCACTCCCCATCCGGCGGGGCGGAGCTCTCCACATAACGCACTGTATGGCGGGCGCCTCCACGGTTGCTGGAATACTGCATCCTGCGATCTGTGTGTTTGCCTCTATCCATGTCCCTCTCCGCGGTTTTCCCCTGACAGGAATAACATCACAATCAGCACTCAACACTGCCCAACCCTTGCCATCATTTCATGACGACGACACGCGTTGACGCCCAGCACCACGGGATTTTTCGCCTTTCACCCGCGCCGATGCCACAGCCATCAGCCGGCGGAACTGCGGACATTCCAGATGGCTGGGCGCCTGGCATTTTGCTGCGTGACGCAAACCGTCACGCATGGCCGACAGCTTACGAATGGTGTCATCCAGCGTATCTGCACGGTTAAGCAGGTCCTGCCGATCAATATTCGGCTCACCTCGTTCGTCAAACATGGCGCCCATATCGTCGAGAGAAAAACCCGCCGCGCGGCCCAAGGCGATCAACGCCAGCTGGTCCAACACGGATGGCGCAAATAGCCGTTTCAACCCACTGCGACCGGTGGAAGCAATTAATCCCTTCTCTTCGTAATAGCGCAAGGTGGAGGCCGGAAACCCGGACCGACTGACCACTTCGGAAATATCCATTACCCCTTGACCTCAAGTCAACTTGAAGTCTTACGCTACACCCTCGCACACGCAAGAGCCACCATTATGGAAACCCTTCAGTACGTTCTTATCAGCACAGTGATTACCGGCATCTGCGCCACTGCCGTGATGGATAGTTGGAGCGCAATACGCAAGTCGCTGCTCGGCATTGCTCCTCCCAACTATGCAATGGTCGGGCGCTGGTTGGCCTATATGCCGCAAGGCCAGTTTCGTCACAACGCCATCGGGGCAGCACCGGCAAAACCGGCGGAGGCAAGTATCGGCTGGCTGGCGCATTATCTAACTGGCATCGCGTACGCAGGTCTGTTGCTGGCCTGGCAGGGCGCCGCCTGGATCAGAGAGCCTACGCTCGGGCCCGCGCTACTCGTCGGCATTGCCACCGTCGCCGCGCCCTTTCTGCTAATGCAGCCAGGCATGGGCGCCGGCATTGCCGCATCACGCACCCCGGCGCCGAACCAGGCCCGACGACAAAGCCTGCTGAATCATGGTGTGTTCGGCATCGGTCTGTATCTCGGTGGCTGGCTGACCCATTTCCTGATCCATTAGCACCCGGCCCACAACGTGCCCACAAAAAAGTGGGCAGAAAGTGCGATAATGGCCTCCGACACAAACAGGGGGCCACCCCGCCCGACCAACCGGTGACACGACATGACCACACTACTGCTGAATTTGCGCCAGGTACCGGACGACGAAGCCGAGGAAGTGCGCACTCTGTTGAACGAGCAGCAGATACTGTTCTACGAAACCACGCCCAGCCTGTGGGGCATTTCGTCCGGAGGCATCTGGCTTACTAACCCTGACGATCGGGAGCGCGCCAAAGCGTTGATGGAAGACTATCAAGCGCAGCGCACCCGGCGGGAAAAGGAGCGCTTTGAGGAAGCCCAACGCGATGGCACCGCGCCGACGCTGGGGAGCCGCCTGCGCGATCAGCCCGGGCGCGCACTGGGTGTGTTGATCGCGGTGGCGGTATTGCTACTGGTGACGTTGGCGCCGTTTCTAACGCTGGGGGAGTAACCCCCTGGATTGGGCTGCTGACTCAGGCAGAAAAGTAATCCTTCATCCAGGTAAACAACGTCTCCGCGCTCAACTCGGCCAGGCCCATGCGCTTAAAGTCGCCCTCTGCGTCCACATCGATAGTGCCGAATTGATACAGCAATACACCGGGCTGCTCATCATGCAAGATCAGCACAATGCGATTCCGTGTCTGCAAGCAGTCAATGGTCATGGCATCAGCGGGGATGCCCACATCGCGCATGCCACGGCGCACACCCACCACCGGATTCATATGCTCGTAAGTTTGCTGAATGCGCGTATGCGCCTCGGTGATCATGTCGGATAAGGCTTCAAGCGGTGCGTCTGACATTGGTGGCTCCTGGCATGTTGACGGCACTGGGTAGCAAATTGCTTTCGCAGATAACCAAGGCGTCTGTGAAAAAATTGCCGCCGCACCTTCGTAATGCGAGCATTGCTTCCTACAAAAAACCACAGTGCCTGAATCTTTTCTTGGTTGTACCAAGACGGCGAAACGAAACCCTTACAGTAGTAAATCGCCCTCGATGGGAACAAACCGGCTCGCTGCCTGGGCCAATGAATCCGCCGTCAGGGACGCAACGCCATAAACGTCCACATGCTTGCCTTTACCCACACGCAATTTATCCACTAGCAGGTCAAAGTCCCCATCACCGGACACCAGCACAACGGTATCCACATCCGCAGCATATTCCAGCGCATCAATCGCGATACCCACATCCCAGTCGCCTTTGGCGGAGCCATCAGAGCGCTGTATAAACGGTTTCAGCTTCACCTCAAAACCAATAGCACGAAGAATGTTCTGGAATTCTCGCTGCTTTTTATCGCCCCGATCGATGGCATACGCGATCGCTTTTACTACCTGCCCTTCTGACGTTACTGCCGACCAGAATTGGTTGTAATCGAATCGGCGACTAAAAGCCTGCCGCGTTGTGTAGTAAACATTCTGTACATCCACGAGGATCAAAACGTTCTTCATCAGGCTCCCGGTTTTACTTATAGCAATAACAGACGGAAAACGACGGACTGCCCCTACCCATACACCTTCAGACATAGAGGCTGGTACAGAGAAAGATGCCTTAATTCTACACCACAGCACCTAAACGATCGGGCCCAAGAAGCACTAGCCTGAAAAGGAGCTCTCCTATTCATGGCGCCATTGCCAAGTGAGGATATGTTCGTTACCCACACCATAGAGGTAACGCCCGTCATCGGAAAACGTTAAGTCTGCCAAAGTCACACCGGGCGAGGCGAGACGCAGCGGCGGGGAATCGCCCCGTACATCCCAGAGGAAGACGGTGCCAGTGCCACCGTAAAGGGCAAGCCAACGGCCGTCACTTGAGGCAGCAGTGAGCCGAACGGATCCAGCGTCAGGCAGAACCGCTGAATACAACATATCGCCCTTATCCGTGTCGAACAGATGCACTCCAACTAAAGGATCACCGTCTTTCTCTTCAAGATTGAAAGCAGTCGCCAGCCATTGACCCTTGGCGGACACGATGCCCGGCAAATCAACACTCATCGCACGGGAATCCAGACCCGGCCATGGTGACGCACCCGGTAGACCATTGTGTCGCGCGGGCACCTGTAACGAACGCGTGACCCGCCCATTGTCCGGATCCAATTCCGCCACGCCCTGACCATCTTCCACCCAAGGTGCTGCACCACCGGCGAGCAGCCGCAAGCCATTGGGAAACCATTTTTTGCGCGGCACCGGCTGTGATGATGATAACGTGGCACCCTCTAACCGGCGCAGGTTGGCCACTGAATGCGCAGCGATTACCGGTCCGTCCTCATCCACCCACCACTGCGCAAACGCCAGTCGCTGGCGATCCTCCGCCGGCAAGTCCACCGCGTTGACGCCCTCTCCTTGCCGATACTGAAACAGCGCTGTCGGCGCCCCGTTTAACGGTTGGCCAGTAAACCAAAACCGAGACCCTTTCGGGTTTGCGTGCAGGTCTTCGGCGCCGCTCAGGCCCTGCCAAAGCACCTCCGGTGTCGCCACCTCGGGCACCAGCCGCCAAAGCTGGGCAATCAGTACAGCCTCATTATTTAATCGGGCCTCTCGTTGCACACCCACAATCAATACCCCATCAGGCAGCGAGTGCACCGCACGCAAGGACAGCACATCCGTAGTCCGCAGCGAACGAACGGCAGGCTTTATCGTTGCGCTTTCCGTCGGGTGGCGCCAATCCGGTGCAGGCAGTTTAGGCGGCAGAGGCACCGTTGGCGTCCAAGCCGCCGGCGACTCAACCAAACGCAGCGCGGCATCAGGCAGAGCTTGTTTGAGTGCCGCCAAGGTAGCCTGAAAGTCACCACCGGGCACCAGACCTTGCTTTAGAAATTGCGGCGTGTCCGCCAGCCCACTGAGGATGCGCTGTGGCCGACGAAGTATATGTTCACGCTTGACCGTCACAGCAGTGACCGGCAAACCCATGATCAAACGCAAATCCAGAATGCTGTAATCATCGACCCAGCGGGCATCGTTACCAACACGCTGTTCGCGATAATAGCGCGTACGCTGCACTGCCTTGCGAAAAGCCGGCACCTGGCGCAACGCGTCTTCGCTGGCCTGTGTACGGACAGCGAGGCGCTGCAAACGATGACGCCGTTCGATTTCAGTCAACGCACCGTCTTTCACCGCCTGCGCCAAAACCGGGGCATACGCTCCATCCACCAGAGCGGAACGTAAATCGGGCTGAGCCGCCAGCATTATCTGCTGCCATTCCGGTCCTAAATTGGCCAACGGCAGCGGTGCCTTTTCTACCGCATACCCTCGCTTTGCCCAAGTTTGTTCCACCACCGGACGCACCGACTCAAAGAGTGCATCAATCAAAATCACCACAGATTCTGAGGCAATGCGGCGGCCCTCCCCGAGAATCAATACCGGCGTCCGCATGCTCGCTGGAGTCATCGCGTTTAACGAGGCGCGATCATCCTCCACGCGCCAATCACTTTGTGTCCAGGCCGGGAAGTCCATCTCAGCGCAAGCGGTGCCAGTGATCAGCGTGGCCACCAACATCAACGGTACAGATTTCCAGATTCCCATCCTCGCACTCCTCACTCATTGCCACTCCTATGGGAGAAAAAATAACGTCCATTTCACGAAATAAAAGCAGGCGCAACACTCGGGGCACGCAGCCATTCCCAGCGATTAATATCCACGCCTCTTTGCAGCCTGTTACCCACATTGCTATGCATCAGCCCTCAACCAGCCAGGCGGCCATTTTGTCCGCCAGCGCATCCAGTATCCCGTCGGGGTCCATGGCCGGCGGCGCCACCAACACCAGGTGCATCAGCGTACCCGCCACTGAGGTGGTCATCAGGTACAGGGTGTGCTGCCGGGCACTCAGCGAGTACTGCTGCCGTGTATGTTGCAGGCCGGTCATCAGCACTTGCTGCAACTCGATTTCCAACTGCTTGGTGGCCGGCAACTGGTGCAGGTACGGTACCTGAAAAACCAGCACCCGCAGCAACGTCCGGTTTTTGCACATCAACGCGTAAACCGCGCCCAGTAAATACCGCATGGCACTGTTCAAATCGTTACGGCTGTCTGTCAGCGCCAACCGCCCCTGCAACAGGGTGGTCACATCCCGCAGCATTCCCTCCGCCAGGCGCGCCACAATGGCATCCTTGCCGGGAAAATACTCATACACCGAACCGATGCTAACCCCTGCTACCTCGGCAATGGCATTGGTACTCAACCCGGCGTAACCCCGGCTCTCCAAAACCCGAGCACATGCCTGAACCATAGCATCGACAGAAGCCCTTGAGCGGGCCTGCTTCGGCTCTTTTTTGACTGCAAAATCAGACACTTTCCAGCGAACCTGCCCCATACAGCGCCCCATGTGACGAACGGCTAAACCCGAGTATTTCCGAGTATATGCTCAGGTTACACTGGATGCATTCGCTCATTCCATGGATCCAGTCGAGAACCCATCATGTCCAATGCCGTGAAATTCAGAACCCCCAAAGTCCTGCCTTATGTAAACAGGCTCCGGGATCACTGGGCCTGGCATCTCAAGCGTGCCGTGGCGCCGGGCAAAGCATTGCAACAGCGGGTCAACGGCAAGGTGATTCTGCTCACCGGCGCCAGCTCCGGCATCGGCGCCCTAGTGGCAGACAAGCTGGCTGACGCCGGCGCCACTGTGCTGCTGGTGGCCCGCAATCAGGAGAAACTGGAGGCAATCGCCCACGCCATCCATCAACGGGGCGGCCAGGCGTTCGTGTACCCCGGCGACCTGTCCAATATGGAAGAATGCGACCGCCTCTGCGAACAGGCCCTGCAGGACCATGGCCGGGTGGACGTGCTGATCAACAATGCCGGGCGCTCCATTCGCCGTTCCATCAAGTTCACCGTGGGACGCTTTCACGATTACGAACGGACCATGCAGCTCAACTATCTGGCCTCCATCCGGCTGGCCATGAACCTGCTGCCGGGCATGGAAGCGCGCAACGAAGGCCATATCATCAACGTGTCCACCGTGGGCGTGCAGGCTAACCCCGCGCGATTCTCCGCCTACCTGGCGTCAAAGTGGGCGCTGGAAGGCTGGACCTGGGTGGCCGCCAATGAGTACGCCCACACCAATGTGCGCTTTTCCTCACTGAATTATCCGCTGGTGCGCACCCCCATGATTGCACCGACCAAGATTTACAAATACATGCCCGTCATGTCGCCGGAAACGGCCGTGAACTGGATGCTGGACATGATCATCACCCAGGACAAACGCAAGCTGGGCGTGTTCGGCAAAGGCGCATTGGCCATGTATTACCTGTTACCAAAAACATCGGAATCCATCGTCAATCTCAGCTACCAGAGCCTCTATGAAGAGCCACCCGCCAATTACGTTTCCAGCAAGGCGCGCGCGGGCACCGTAGCCAATACCAACACCATCAGAAGCACAAAAAAACGCCGCGCATAAGCACGGCGTTTTTTATTCCATCCAAGACAGGCATAGCATTGATACTGCCAGCTTATTATTCAGTTCCTAACGGTCCTGCAAGCTCTCCAGCAATTCGTCGATTTCTGCCTTGAGCTCTTTATCTTCAATCTTGTTGGCACTGACCTTTGCGTCCGCCAGGTTGTTAATCGCCGCATCGGTTTGCCCCAACTCAACCTGCAACCGGGCCATGGAAAACGCGATCGATGAAAGGTAGTCCTTGGCATTCATGTCACGGGCTTTGCCCAGTGCCTTTTCGTACAGCCCCAACGCAACGTCAAAATCTTCCGTGAAGTCAGCCAGGGTCTCCCATTGCTCAGGGTGATCTTTATCCGTTTTTTCATTGTCGGTACAAAGCGTCTGTAGCTCGGCATAGAGCGACTCAAAGTTGTCTTTATGTCCTTTCCTGTCGGCGTCCATCAGCTTTTCAGCCAAACCGTAAACCGCCTTGTGCATCTTGGTATTAATCATTATTGCTCCACCGCCTATCAATAAACCCGTACCGGTGGCTAAAACTACCCGGCTGGCGCTGACAAAAACAGTACTTACTGCCACAAAAAACCGGTGCTAACCTGTCAGCAAGCATTGTGATGAATGTAGACCTGCTGCCCCAGTCCTTTTCAAAGGACCCTTTAAACTGGCGACAAACCGGCAAAGCAGGCGCTGTAGTCGTTCCGCACAGCCAAACAAACAATAAAAGGGAAAGCTACCGTGGAAAACGAATTCGATTATCTGATTATCGGCGGCGGTTCCGCCGGTTGCGCCCTGGCCGGACGGCTGAGTGAAGACCCGGACACCCAGGTGTGCCTGCTGGAAGCGGGCGGTCAGGGTGACGGCCTGCTGGTCAATGTACCCTCCGGCGCAGTAGCCATGCTTTCCCGGCCCATCAATAACTGGGTCATGGAGACGGTTCCACAGAAAGGGCTGAACGGCCGGCAGGGCTTTCAACCCCGCGGCAAATGCCTGGGCGGCTCCTCCGCCATCAATGCCATGGTCTATATTCGCGGACACCGTGAAGACTACGACCACTGGGCCGCCCTGGGTAATGACGGCTGGTCCTATGAAGATGTGCTGCCTTACTTCCGGCTCAATGAACACAACGAGCGCATCGACAACGAGTACCACGGCACCGATGGCCCGCTCTGGGTCAGCGACAGCCGCACCGACAACCCCTTCCAGGATTACTTCCTGGATGCCGCCAGAGAATGCGACATCCCCATCACCGATGACTTCAACGGCGCGGAGCAGGAAGGCGCCGGGGTCTTTCAGGTCACCCAGAAAGACGGCGAGCGCTGGAGCAGCGCACGGGCCTACCTGTTTCCCCACCTGGATCGCAGCAACCTGACCGTGGAAACCAATGCCCTGGTCCAGCGCATTGTCTTCGAAGGCAAACGCGCCGTCGGCGTGGAATTCAAACAGGGAAAACAGGTGCGTACCGTCCGCGCCCGCAAGGAAGTGCTGCTCTCGGCCGGCGCCTTCCAGTCTCCCCAGCTGCTGATGCTGTCCGGGGTGGGCGATTCGGAAGAACTGAAAAAGCACGACATTCCTGTGGTGCATCATCTTCCTGGCGTGGGCAAGAACCTGCAGGATCACCCGGATTTCATTTTTGGCTATACCACGGGTAGCCCTGCCACCTTTGGTCTCTCACCCGGCGGCATGTGGCGCGCCCTGATGGCCATGGGCACCTACCGCAAGACACGGCGCGGGCTTTGGACGTCCAATTTTGCAGAAGCCGGCGCCTTCCTGAAAACACAGCCGGACCTCTCTGCGCCAGACCTGCAGCTACATATGGTCACCGCCCTGGTGGATGATCATGGCCGCAAAATGCATTTCACCCAGGGCTACTCCTGCCACGTCTGCCTGCTGCGCCCACGTAGCCGCGGCAGCGTGCAACTGGCCAGCGCCAACCCGGACGATCTGCCCCTGATCGACCCGGCCTTCCTGGACGACCCGCAGGACATGGAAGATATGGTCGCCGGCTACAAGGTGACCCGGAACATCATGGAAGCCCCGTCACTCAAACGCTGGATGAAAAAAGACATGTTCACCGAAAACGTGAACAGTGATGAAGAAATCCGCGAGGTGATCCGGCAACGCACCGACACCGTTTATCATCCGGTGGGCTCCTGCAAGATGGGCACCGATGAAGCGGCCGTAGTGGACCCGCAATTACGCGTGCACGGCATCGAGGGCCTGCGTGTTATCGACGCCTCCATCATGCCCACCCTGATCGGCGGCAACACCAATGCGCCGGCCATGATGATTGCGGAAAAGGCGGTGGACATGATTCGGGGAAAGAGCCGGGTGGGCTAACGCCGACCCGCTCCAGGCGCGCATGAATAAAATACCAATGCCGTATAACGCCATGCGTTCCCGGATTTTTCAGTGACGAAAGCTACGCTTTGCGGGGATCAATCAGTATCTTGGCATGCTGCTCCGGATTGCCCAACGCGGCAAAGGCGTCGTCCACTCCGGACAACCCCACCGTGCCGGTAATCATCGGCCCCACATTCACTTTGCCTTCGGCAATCATGTGTAAAGCATCCCGAAATTCGATGGGCATGTAACCCAGGGTAAAACGCAGATCGATTTCCTTGTTGATGGCATTCACCGGGAAAAAGTGGTCCCGCTTCATGCAGACGCCCACCACCACAATGCAGGAGCGCAACGGCGCATCCGCGACGATGCTCTCGATCATCCCCGGAATACCGACGCACTCGAAAATCACCGGCCGTTTCGGGTTGGTCACCCCGGCCACTTCCGCCGCTCGCCACAGGGGCTCCCAGGGCAACGGCGTCATGCGCAGCATGGCCATGCCATCCAGGGCCATGTCGAACAGCTGCGGTGCATTTACCACAAACCCGCGCTTCTCCAGGCCTTCATAAGGACTGCCTTGTGACGGGTCTACCACCACATGAGCCCCCATGGCCTTGGCCAGATTGCGCCGCGTCGGCGAATAATCGCTGGCGACGATATGGCGCACACCCTTGGCCTTGAGCATGGCAATCACGCCCAGACCGATCGGCCCACAACCGATCACAATCGCCGTGTCACGACGACGGATTTCGGACCGATTTACCGCATGCAGAGACACCGCCATGGGTTCGGTCAGGGCAGCGTGGTCATCAGAAATCCCATTGGTTACCGGAAAGGCCAACGACTCCTCCACCAGCACACGTTCGGCATAGGCGCCGGGCGCCTGAGTGGACAGGCCTGTCAGGTGTGCCACCCCGTTATTGCGACGCATGGGCATGGCCACAACACGTTTTCCTGGCTTCCAGCGACGGTGCGTTTTTGCACCGTAGTCTGCAATCTCTCCCACAAACTCATGCCCCAGCACCACATGCTCATGACTGCGCATGATATGCGGATAGCCAACGCGTTCGGTGGCTTCCGCCAGCTCATCCGCATGATGCCGGGCATGCAGGTCTGACCCACAGATACCACAGCGCAACACATTCAGCAGGATCTGGCCCTTGCCGGGCTCCGGCTCAGCAACGTCCTGCACCTCAAAGTCACCGTGGTGGCAAACAACAGCTTTCATGGTTATTTTCTCTCGCAAAGCGGGCTTCATTGACCCAGTTATAGTGTCGCGCAAAAACATGGCTAAACAGGTCGCATGGAGCCAAATGGTTCATTCCCAGCAAGCAGAGAGAAGTCTGGGAAGCAAAGTCCGGATCGAGGTCCGGGACATGCATAGATTTATAGCGATGAGACTCACAGTAGCAAGCGGGGATTGCTCTTATTAGAGAGCGATTTCGGAGAGGTGCTATAAGTTGGGCCAATGAATAGCACTGGTTGAGCTCGGCTCAAACGCACAGGGCAAGACCTGACCCTAATGTCCTGCCCCGTTCCTCGTGTTAACTTCTCACTCGTCCCAAATACTAACCCCCATATCATTTGCAAGCGGCTCTAAGGTGTTCTTCGGTAAAGGCCAGTCGCGTAACAATCTTCGCTTCTTCTTTTTCAACAACCAATACACAAATAAAACCACGCTTTGCTGATAAATATTATTCTTCATATAGCCCGATTTAATTGAATCTTCAATATGAGGATTTTTTTCAATTAAAGAGGCTATGTCGTCAACCAATTCATTATCTAAAAATTGTTCAAACGAATCCCATATTACAATTGAAGATTTTTGATTGTGCGGCTTAATATTAGCCAAAGAATAATATACCCCATCAAGCCGTTCAGAAATTGAATATTCTTCAAGTGGACCAAAATTCAACTGTTTTGTGACATCCACAAAAAAATCATCAGTAGTCTCTATGAGCGCCATACTCTTAGCCACAGTTCTGTGAACCATAGGCCGAACAGTTTTTTTTGATTTATAAATTGCATCATGAGTTAATTCTGCATGAGCATGCTGCAAGAGAGTCCTAACCTGAACTTCACAGGGGGTATCAGCAGGTATCTCGACTCCATTAAATTTGATATTTGACGTAGGGCGAAGTACATAATGAACTGACTGATACGTAAAAAGAAGAGGATCATTTTCTCTATCCTCATCAAAGTGCTTACATCTTTCAGCTTCCCATGAAGCACAGCCATCAATCACATCACATATTTTTTTTATGTCATCCAGAAGCAATACAACAAAGCGAGCCCCCACCTTATCTTCAATTTGCTCGTAGGGATCGGAATAGTTTTTCCCTGGTCGATAGAAAGCTTTATCGATTAAAGACCCGTCATCTTTAAGCCTGCGGCCCGGCGGGACTTTAAAAAAAGAACCAGCATCAATCTGAGAATCCTTTAAAATTTCCAGGACTTTATTAACAACAAAATCCCCCCACGCCTTGTAAACCGGCTTTTCTTCAGTCCATTTTTTTCTAAACTCGAATTCCTTCATTCTTGCTGAGTTATCCTGTCTTTTACTATAACTTTGGTCCAAATTTGAGGCTCCCCTGACTCGTCAGGATCACCAGGAATCGACTCAATTTCAATGTAATTTTTAAAAACTTCGGAAGGAGCCACAATCTTTACATTTTTACTAAAATTAACCCTTCTAAACTTTAACTTTGATTCAATATGAGAATTATCTTTAGTGAATGATGCGCTCGGAACCCCCATCTCTTCCATATACTCATTAAATGAATCTTGCGTATCAATATCAAAGTAGGCTGATGAAAACTCTGAAGGCGTAATAGTTGAAGATGTATCAACTTTCATATAAGTAGTTAGGGCATTATAAAAATCGCTCTTTTTTTCTGATGAAACTTCCAGCCCGTCAATAAATTGGCTAGCGGCCTCATAAAATTTTTTAGTGGTTCTAGCGCTAGTTTCCGGATAACCAAAGCCAAGAAAGTCAGAATAAAAGTACTGAGCAGCGGCCTTGCCATCCGCCTGACTAATTTGGTAATCGGACACCATAACCGACCATTTATTATTCAGGTCATCGCTATCACTTACAGCATTATCTTTTTCAAAAAAGGCGGCGGTCTTGTATAGCCTCGTGCCAGGAGTAAGCAAAAGCTCCTCGACAAATTTCAGAGATATTTCCTTAGAACTAGGATCTACATGCTTTTCATACCCGCTATGAATCTCAGCTTTAATTATACCTAAAAAACGTTTCTTAGGATGCCCCTGCTCTCCATTAAAAATAACAAGAATTCCTCCTGGAATTGATTTTCTATGCTGAGAATCTGTTAATTTCTTTGCTAGATCATAGGAAGAAACAACAAAATCCTGATCATCTTGCAATATGATTTTATCAACGATACTAGGAAGATCGGCCTCTTCTTGATCTACTATTTGCATTTGAACAGCTTTCGACCCATCCCCTAGAGCATCTCGTATTCTTGACTTAAACTCTTCCATTGCACTGGAGGCGAAGTTTGTAAATTCATGACTCTGGAGGGGAGTTACTTTATTTCCATCTTTATCCCGCTGATAAACTTGGTGGATTATTATTCTATCAATTTTTATGTTTACTAATTGCATTACATCCCCAACTAATATGCTCATTGATTTATTTTCATCTGAAAATCATCAGATAACCTTTATGGTTCTAAAAATCCAAAATTCCAATTAACAATCCAAGCCTGCTCACCTGTGCATTTCCTGAACAGCAGATCCCAGATGCCACTCTTTATACATTTCAACACTTAAAAACCACCTTATCTCAACCACTTACAAATTTCTGTAAGCCATATCCTACAAATTCAACGTGCGCGCGGGTGAAAAACGGAACGTTATCCCCGGCCTGGAAGGTCGGGGACAGCGGCTTATCGCTGCAATTCCACAGCCTTCTCCTTCGAAAACACCCCATAAAGACTAGGCAACACCAACAACGTCAACGCCGTCGCCGACACCAGCCCACCCACAATCACCACCGCCAGCGGCCGCTGGACCTCACTGCCCACCCCGGTGGCCAGCAACATGGGAATCAACCCCAACATGGAAGTGAGCGCCGTCATCAGCACCGGGCGCAGGCGCGACACAGCCCCTTCGAAGATCGCGGTGTCCAGGGCTTCGCCATCGCGCAGGCGATGATTGATGGCTTCCACCATGACCACCCCATTGAGTACCGCCACCCCGAACAGGGTGATAAAGCCCACGGAGCTGGGCACGGACAGGTACTGGCCGCTGAGGGCCAGGGCGAGGATGCCGCCGATGAGGGCCAGTGGCACGTTGACCAGGATGAGGACAGCCTGGGCCACGGAGCCGAAGGCGAAGTAGAGCAGCAGGGCAATCAGGCCCACAGCCACGGGTACCACCATGGCCAGACGTTGCTGGGCGCGCTGCTGGTTTTCGTACTGGCCGCCGATGTCCACGCTGTAGCCGGCGGGCAGGTCGACTTCGCTGTCGATGGCCTGCTGGATGTCGGCCACCACTGAGCCCATGTCACGACCGGCCACATTGGCCTGGATGACCACGCGGCGTTGCACGTCGTCGCGGCTGATCTGGGGCGGGCCGGAGACCAGGGAGACGTCCGCCACATCCATGAGCCGCACCCAGGCACCGTCGGCGGCTTTGAGGCGCAGGTTGCGAATGGCTTCGGCGTCCTTGCGGGCGTTCTGCTCCAGGCGCACGTAGATGTCGTAGCGCTCGTTGCCATTGATCACCTGCCCGGCGCTGCCGCCGCCCAGGCCATTGCTGACCAGATCCATGACCTGATCCACGCTCAATCCATAGCGGCTGAGGGCGTTGCGGTCCGGAGTGACGACCAGTTGGGCTTCACCGGCGATCTGTTCCAGTTGCACGTCGGTGGCGCCGTCGACTTCCTTGACGGCCTGGGTGATGGCTTCGCCTTTTTCCTGCAGCACGTCGAGATCCGGGCCAAACAGTTTGATGGCGAGCTGGGCTTTTACACCAGAAAGTAATTCGTCCACGCGCATGGCGATGGGCTGGGAAAAGTTGAGTAGCAGGCCGGGATGTTTTTCCAGTTTCTGCTGAATTTTTTCCTGTAGCTCCAGGCGATTGCTGGCGCTCTCCCATTCATCTACAGGCTTGAGACCGATATAGATTTCCACGTTGCTCACCGGTTCCGGGTCGCCACCGATTTCGGCACGCCCTACCCGGCTAAGCGCGTAGGTGACTTCCGGGAAGGTCATGATTTCCTTCTCCAGTTTTTGCCCCACGTCCAACGCAGTATCGAGGCTGGAGGATGGGGCCAGCGTTACGCGTAACGCCAACGTCCCCTCTTCCAGCACCGGCACAAATTCAGTGCCAATAAACGGCGTGGTGGCCAGTGCCAGGGCAAACAAACCCACCGCGCCACCGACCACCACTTTACGGGCCTGCATGGCTTTGCCCAGCAGGGTGCGATAGCGGGCTTCCAGCCAGCGCATCAGCTTGTTGGGCTTTTCTTCCACGCCATTGCGGAACAGGAACCCGGCCAGTGCCGGCACCACGATCAGCGCCACCAGTACGGCGGCGGTCATGGCGAGCATGATGCTGATGGCCATGGGCACGAACATTTTCGCTTCCACCCCTTCGAAGGCGAACAGGGGCAGGAACACCACCAGGATAATGCTGGCGGCGAAGAACACCGGCCGCGCCACTTCCTGGGCGGCGTCTTTTACTCTCAAGGCGATGCCGCCTTGTTGATCGTGACCGCCCTCTTTCTGGCTCAGGTGTTTGAAGATGTTTTCCACCATCACCACGGAGCCATCCACCAGCATGCCGATGGCCACGGCCAGACCACCCAGCGACATCAGGTTGGCGGACATGCCCAGGCTTGCCATCGCCAACAAGGCCAGACCAATGGAAAGCGGAATGGACAGCAACACCAACGCCGTGGCCCGCAGGTTCATCAGGAACAGGGCCAGCACGATGACGATAAACACGAAGGCCAGCAGCAAGGCGGTGACCACGGTGCTGACGGCTTTTTCCACCAGATCGGCCTGGTCGTAGAACACCTCGAACTGCACACCGTCCGGCAGGGCCTGCTGGATGCGCGCTTCACGAGCCTTGATGCCATCGATGGTGGCCTTGGTATTGGCGCCCATGCGCTTGAGCACGATGCCGGCTACCACTTCACCCAAGGCTTCCGGTTCGCCGTTAGCATCGCGGCGGGTCATGGTAAGGGCGCCCTGTCGAATCTCGCCGCCGAATCCCACCTTGGCCACATCGCTGACGCGCACCTGGGTGCCATCCACTTCTTTCAACGGAATGGCGCCAATGTCATTGAGACCCTGCTCGCCGCTGCCGACCCAGCCCATGCCGCGAATCACCAATTGCTCGGCGCCGCGATCCAGATACCAGCCACCGGCGTTGCGGTTGTTGGCGGCGATGGCATCCATGACCTGTTGCAGGCTCAGGTCGTAGGCCAGCAACCGGGTGGGGTTCACGTTGACCTGATACTGGCGCACTTCACCGCCATAGCTGAGCACATCGGTGACGCCACCCACCGGCATGAGCAGCAGTTTCACCACCCAATCGTTGAGGCTGCGCAACTGCATGGCATCCACATTGGAGCCGGGCTCGGCGGTGAGCAGGTATTGATAGACCTGACCCAGGCCGGAGGTGTTGGGGCCCATTTCCGGGGTGCCGACGCCGTCGGGAATATCCTCCCGTGCCGCCTGCAAGCGTTCGAACACCAGCTGGCGGGCGAAGTAGATATCGGTGCCTTCCTCGAACACCACGGTGACGATGGACAGGCCGGTCTTGGAGATGGAGCGTACCTCGGCCACCTGGGGCAGCGCGTACATCACCGCCTCGATGGGATAGGTGATCAGCTGCTCCACTTCTTCCGCGGCCAGGCCTTCGGCCTCGGTATTCACCTGTACCTGGACGTTGGTTACATCCGGGAAGGCATCCAGCTTCAGGTTGGGTAATTGCCAGCCGATCACGCCAATGGTGATGACCAGTAACAGCAACACAATGAGGCGGTTGTTCACCGCCCAATCGACAAGTCGATTAAACATGACGGTGATCCTCAGTGATTGTGAATATCGAAACC
>UEXN01000112.1_pt2 | contig 58181 bp, 74 predicted proteins | sample 1796711 | NCBI WGS metagenome assembly UEXN01 (sample SAMEA4772470, study PRJEB27181) | metagenome | reverse complement strand
TTAGGAGCATCATGAGTGTAACCCATCTTCTTCATTCTAAGATGGTCATCCATAGTGTCTGCCTTATAACCTTTACCAGTTTTGGGGTCATACATCATGTGTGGTTTGAAATCGTCAACTTCTTCAATCTCAACTTCTTCACCACGAACTTTAGCGGCTAGATCAGCATCAGCTTTGCCCCATGTACCCTTTCCTTTTGTTATGAAAGAGTTTACACGAGCATACGCCCACTGCTCTTGACCAGCGCCTGGGCGATGTCCAGTTCTCCAAGCAGCCATACCTCTATCATAGACCTTCTTGAGAATGCCATAAGAAATACCAGACTTCTCTGCCTTCTTCTTTAGACCCTCAAGAGATTTTTCTACAAGCACTTCTTCGAACATCTCGTTCAAAACGTCATCAAGCATATAGTCAACTTCTTCAATGAACCCCTTCTCATCAAGTTCAACTGGCTTTACCATATTGACCCTATAACGCTTGAAACGCTGGTCATGCTTGACTGTGCTTTCTTTACCAAACATCTGATGATAGCGCTTTGTGTGTGTTGAAGTCTTCGTCTTAGCATCAGAGTCGCCAACATGCTTATCTGGATAAGCGGATGGGTCATCACTATCTTTCTCAGCAGCTTTTCTAAACTGAGCATCACGCTTCTGCTTTGTAGACTTAGCAAGACCACTATGATACTTAGCGGGCTGAGAACCCTTCTTATCACCAATATCTTTATCTTCTCTTTCAAAAAGATTTTCAAACTCTTCGTTGACGCTTTCTACTGTTACAGACATGAAGTCTGGCATATCATCAAGATAGATAGCATAGCCACCTCTCTTCTTAGAGTCTTGATATGTGAGATGTGCCTTACGACCCTTTGATGACTTTGTGATTTTCTGAACGACCATCTTATCACTTTCAGATGGTAATTTTGTTTTTGGGTCTACAATACCACCCATCTTGTATTGACGTTCACTTTTACTAACTGTGATAGTGTCACCCTTCTTGACTTCAGGTGCAACTGCTTCGTTCACACTTTCTTTAGCTGGTCCTTTTCTAACCTTTGCAAGTCTTTCTTTTTCAGCTTTCTTTACTTTTTCAAGTTGCTTTTTAGCAATCTTTGCAATAGCACCCTTCTTCTTTTCAACCTTCTTGTCAATCGACATTTTTTCTGATGGAGAGAGGTTTTTATAATCTGCGCCTTTGGCACCAGCAACTTTCTTTTTAATGATTTCAATTGCTTTTTTACGGGCACGAGTCTTCAATTTTTCGGGTGATGCCATCTTCTTTGCAGCAATCTTACGACCACGCATAATCTTAGATTTTGCTTTCTTAAAAGCCATTGCTCTCTTTCTACGAGCAGCAACACTGAGAACAGCTTCGAACATCTCTTCGCCGAGTTCTAGTTCCATCTCTTCAGCAATCTTCATACCATCTCTGACTGCTTGGTATACTTTACTTGCAGAACTCTGTAGCTTCTTAGGTAGACCAGACTTGAATGCTTTCTCGTCACCAGCAGCAGCAGCGGCTCGCATCTTGGACGCTGACATACCAGCAGCACCTTCAGCATCTGGATCACGTTCGCCAGCAGAGACGACCTCAATAGAGTCGAATGTGTAATCTTTACCGTTGTATTTGTTGAGCAATTCCTCAAATTCTGCAACTCTATCAGAACCAGCAACCATAATCAGTTTCGTATGACCCATGTCTTCTAGCTCTTTAGCAACTTGCATAAGCGTCTTTGAGCGAGACTTCATAACCATGCTACCGAATGCTTTCTTTGCAAGAGCAATCTTAGTAGCATATGGTAGTGGGTTCTTATTTGAATCGTATGATTGTGAGAGATAGAGATGTGGCATCGCATTGTTCTGTTTTGCGACTGCATTAATCTTGGCAACGAGTTTTTCGTGACCAATCGTAGGAGGATTCATCCTTCCAAACGAGAATACCGCTGTTGGTGATACGGCCTCTTCTAACGATGGATTGATTTCAATCGTATTCTTTACGACAGCATCGTTCTTCTTCTTGTCCTTTTTGGACTTCTTTTCGTCTTCCATTTTTTTCTCCAGGTTTTCCGTAGACTTGACTGGTCTATGATATGTTGATTATTTATACAAAAAAAGACTTGACTATTTTTTCAAATGCTGTATAATAGCGTTATCGCTCATTCATGCATTAGTAAATGTTGTTGATTTCAATCTTTGTGTATCAGTGTAGTATGTCTTAGTAACACCAAGAAATGGAAAGAGTTGTTGACATATCAATGCATCATTGGGCCACATACCATAATCATAAGCAGCACCAATGATTTGATCTGCTCCTTCTGGTTTAATGACATATGCTGAAGCGCCAGCGATACCCTGTGGAACTTCCATACTATCAATCACTGGGCAGTCAACAAGTGGTCCAGATGCTGTTTGCACCACAGAATGAAAGCGACCATCAAGTCTTGTATTTCTTCTTGGCTCATTGATACCAATCACTTCATAGTCTGAGTCGATCACATATTGAGCGTCAAACTTACGAAGAAATACCGCATCGTGTTCTAGAATCAGAATGGGTTCACTTTCTTCGACACACTTCTTCCATAGATAGTAGTGACTCATAGCACAAGCATAACGACGCTTTGGTGGTCCCCCATAATAATGAAACTTCATCTTGAGTTCCTCATTGTATACACGACCACTGTCTGGCCATGTCCACTTCAGACCTTCTTTCTCCATATGCTCATCGACATTATCTGCTACGATAGCATCAAATCTTTCGATTGTAAAGTCATTTCCGACATTTTCTGATGACTCAACGAGAGTTTTGTATCCACCCTCAGATAGAGCGTGGTCTTTCATTACGATTGCAAAACATTTCATCTTTCTAAATTCACTCCTCCGTAGACGCTTGTATGTATTGTACCACCATATGGTTTGCTCATCACTTGCCACCATCCCCACTCTGCCCCTAACAGTTGATGTTGTTCGTGCAAATCATATACCAGACTTGTATCTAGTTGCTCTCTAGTATGTATGATTAGATTATCTGCGAGTTGTTCAAACCAGTCTGTATGTTGATTCATATCTTCTGTTTTGGGCACCATATGACCTTTTGTATTGCGAAAATCATATTTGTTTAAACCACTGGTTCTAATCATGAAACCAACTGGACCTTCATTGAGTGCAACATCATACCATGACTCAAAGTCAAAATCTGGATTGATTGAGCAGTCCCATCTTGTTCTGATGTAGAGGTCATAATCATTTGGTATCTTATCGAAGAGATTGCTGTAACCAATTATCTGCTTGTTGCCGTGAAGCGTTTTATCACCATCGACTTTAGTTCTTCTATACCAATTATGCTTTGGACTTCTAGTTGGCTCTGGATCAAATATAGGATGATATTTCATAGTTGGTTCTGGTGTAGTGAAAAAGTTACCACTGCGATACTCTAATGGAATTTTGTTAAGTTCAGTATCCCATGTGTGATAATACATATCTGCTTTGAATTTATTTTTCATTTCCAATAAATTCGAAGACACGCTAACCGGTCGGCGTCTTACACCATTGCCACCAACATTATTTCTATACAGTCCAGATATTCCAATTGCTATCTTCATCGTGATAAGTTCACATAATATGGAGCATCATCATACAATATCTCTTTAAATTTTGATTCCATATCATCAGCATCTATGGGCCATAATTTCTTTATGTTTTTAAATCCGCTCATATGCTCTTTATCATCATGTGCCCAGTGTGACGGACCTAACCAGTCGTAATCGTAGTCTCTACCTGCACCAAATAACTTGACAGGTATCTTATCGACCTCTAATTGATTTCGTATAAACTCAAATGGTCTATAGATTGTAAACGGAGTCATAGAGTATACAATAGGAATTTTCTTCTCAAGTGCCATACCAACTGCTGCTCCAACCATCAGTTGTTCAGCAGCACCCACATTAATAAATCTGTCTGGGTATGTCAGTCTGTGCTGGTCGAATTGTTTCCATCCAAGGTCGCCAGCAACAATCACGATGTTCTCGTTGATAGCCATTTCGTGATATAGCAGTTCTGTGAATTTTTTACGAACGCTCATTGTCTATCTCTTTCAATCCTTTAAGATATTGCTCTTCACTCATCTTCATATAATGAGCATCGATACCAGCTAGAAACGACAGTTCATTTACCTTCGTTCTGTGAAAACATATATTGGGTAAAAACGCTCTACATCTTCTCTCTAGATAGTTTACATCAACCGGGTCATAGCAAGCATATCCATTGGCGTTGACATGAACCTCTATGTTTTGTAGATTTCGTTCGTGTATCAGCCTGAGCGCTTCCCAAACAGAACCTTCTGCACACTCACCATCTGTTACAGTGACATAGACGTTTTTGTGTGGGCTTGCGATTGCTGCACCAACTGCAATCGTTATCCCCTGTCCAAGACTACCCGTTGAGCAGTAGATTTTGTTTTCAACATCTAGATTTGGATGACCCAGATGCTTTTTCACAAGAGCATCAGCATCAATCCCATGATACTTTTCTAGAATACAATACAATGCATACGCAGCATGACCGTTTGAAAGAACAAATATATCATCTTTTTTCATACGACTGTGTATACCATCGATGATATCAATACACGAAAAGCAACTACCTACATGCTCTTCTTGATGGTCATATAGTAGTTTCAACAGTCTTTTTCGTAGTTGATTATCCCTCATTCACTTGCTCCAGGTCTTCTGGTGTACCGAGAATCTCATGCTTTGTATTGACATCTACACCAACTTTCATTCCCTCCATTATTAACAGGTTGAATGTTGGTGCGATGTAAAACTCTCCTTTGGTTCTTATATTATTACTTATCATATACTCAGCACAATGAACGAACATTCTACCCACTTTGAAATAGTATAAACCACCAATAGCCATATCACTGATAACTTTTTTTTCAGCAGTCTCAGTTACAAAACCAGCTTTATCTAACTTTACATAGCTATGTGCTGGACTTGTAGAATTGAACACACATACCATTCCTTGATATTTCTCATCAATATCTTCAGGAACTATTTGTGGTTCAAAATAACAATCGGGTGTAAAGATAATCAGTGGCTCATCAGTATTGATATAATCTTTTGCTAACATACAAGTACTCAAAGCGCCATCAGTTAATGTCTCTGCGACAACGAACTTAGCGTCTGGATATTTCTCTAATAGCTTTTCTTGTATGCTGAAATCGTCGATATGGTCTCGTCTTACAACGAATATCATATTGCACTGGTCTAACTTGACTGATTCAAGCGACCTTTCAATAATTGTCTTGCCATTTGTTTTGATAAGAGGTTTTGGTAACTCGTATCCTTTATCGACAAACCTTTGCCCATTGCCAGCAATTGGTAAGAGTAAGTTATATTTCATCTGTCAATACCTTAATCGTGTTTTCGTGTGCATAGTCTAATGCATTGTCTATATTATCTTCCATCAACATAGATGAAATAAAGCAAGCAGCGAACGTATCGCCAGCACCCAAAATATTTATGTTCTTGATTACATCATTCGTCTTTGTGATGTTTCTAGTACCATCTGACGAATAACTACCGCCTGGGTAATGTAGAATAACCCAACCTTTTACTAACGATGCAAGTTCTTCAACATCACAATCAAGGTCTTCGTCTGATATGAAAAGATAATCTATATGCTTGAGTTGCTCACGGATAACCATACTACCTGCTGTCGTATCTGCTGATATGATACCAGACTTTATATCAGATATGAATGACATATCTTTCAGTTGATTGAGATACATAATGTGATGCCAGCGTGAGTTCACTACTTCTGGAGTTACGCATCTTGTGTTTAGATTACCTCTACCAACACGTTGACTCATACACTCATCTACTAGAATGATTGCATCACCTATAGCACATGGGTTCAACTTTATTCTAAGAACATTATTAATCTTCTTAATCGCAATCCAGAAGTTAGCGATAGCACCCAAAGATATATTCTCTTTAAAATCTTTAATGATATGGTCTACTGTAAGATGCCCGTAAAGTGCTAAATCATACTGATTCATTTCATTTCTGCGCTCGCTAGTTCCTTCGTATCTAACTCTAAAACCTCTTCCATAGATGCTTCAATGATCCATTCTTCTGATGCAATATCGTATAGCTCAACGATGACACCTTCGCCGCCCTTTGATTGTAGTACTCTGTGTGCTGCTTCTTTTATCGTGTTTGGTGCATCGGATGGGCAGAATGACCAGTCTAAAACTTCAAACATCGACAGGTCGAAATAGTCATCACCGACAAATGCCATTTGACCTCTATCAAGATTATACATTTCAGAAAAAGTGTCCAGATGTTTTGACTTATCTAGGCTGAAGTTGTTGTCTCTCGTGCAGAAGAACGGAATGTTTCGCTTCTCTGCCATTGTACGATTCCACTCATCACCTGATATCATTACAACATCTATCCCTGCTGCTATGAACCTCTTGATAGCAGTGAAGTCCTTACACATGAATTCTTTATACACTGGTGTGTGGTCTTTGTCGTAGACCTTCACACCTTTCGTTAGCACACCATCCACATCAAGTATTAATAATTTAATTTGATTCATTTCTAAACACTTCTATAAAATCTGAACAAATACCACCATATCCTTTAACGTCTTGATTGTGAATTTCTGGCATTACAACAATCGCTCTACGTCTATCTTCATATGGTATTTCTTTGTTAGGATAACACCAGACGTTATTCCTTGAAGTGAGGGTGAAATCGTCTTTTTGATGCCAAAAATAATTTAATTTTGGAGTTGTGTGTTTTGATAGTTGATACAGCGCTCTATTATTTTTGCAATGTATCCATAAATTTTCAGTTAATAAAAACTTAAAATCGATAGGATATTGTGGATAATCATGACCTAAAAGCCATCCACGTTGGTCATCAAACCACACATCAATCTCGCATTCATATCCTTGCTCTAAAGCACTTTGAATATATTCTACTCTATTTTCAAACTCTTTATTTGGACCTCGTATATTTCCACGGTGTGCAATGTATATCATTTTTCTACCTTTACTATATAACTATCTGGCATACGAGACGGTCCCCTCAAATCAATATTCGTTACCTTGTATTGATTTATTGCTTTTGCAAAACCGTCCCAAAGGTCTAAATTATAACGCTCTGGTCTATCTTTAATCCACTGATGTGACCACTCATTTTCTGTCATGATATCAAGAGGCCAAACGTCTTCTACATAGAAGATACCATCGTCTTTTAGAAAGCCGATAAGATTTTCAAACGTCTTTGTGTTTGCCTCTGGCGTGTGAAGACCATCATCAATGATGAAATCAAATTTGACATTACCCCATGCAGATTTGATATCACTATAAATGGGGAGTGTAGAGTCCGCTTTCAGCCAATGAACTCTTTCGTGCTTCAGTATGGAGATTTGCTCTGGTGTGATTCGTGTTGAGCCATCAGGCCAAATGAAGATATCGATACCATAGACTTGAGCATTTGGAAAGTAATCTACCCACGAAGAATGACTGCTTCCTTTATGAATGCCAACCTCTAAGATATTGATTGGGTCATTTCTTCGTGGCTCAAAGTCTTTAGCATATACTTCATAGTAATGATGCCTGTCTTTATCGCAAGAATGTTTTCTAAAGATTTCATTAAGTTTCATTGCTCAAAGCCCAATAGTTTTTAGTTGCACTGCTATCAAAATCGTATCCCCAATAATCAATATCTTTTTGATACAAGTCTGCTACAATTTGAATCGTCTCTGGTGTATACATTTCTTGATAAGTCTTCTTGTTCACATCAGTGACATTACGGGCACGAGTCATTTCTTCTATGCCCAAATACTTACATATTTCATCGTTAAGATGCTCTAGTCTTATGATATCACATCTAACAACATCATTCTCATCACACACATGGTCGTAAACTGGTGTCCAGTGTCTGATTGCTCTGTGCCACATATACTCAACATCAATCCATTTATGTCTCTCTTCTAGAAACGCTTCAAACGATGAAACATCTACATAATCTTCTGATAAGTTTTTTTCAACAAATCTACCCTTGTAAGCGAACCAATACTTTGATACAACTCTATCCCAAGGATTTCTAGCAATAGCAAAGGCCGTCATTTTACTTGTTACATCAGGGTGAACATCTCTCCATCTGCCATGCTCAAGCCCTGGGTCTCTTGTATGACCAGTCTCAATCATCTTTCGTTTTACATTATCGATATATTGTCCAGACTTGAGAGTTGTTCTGTCAACTATCTGAACGTATGGTTTCAGAGGACCACTAAGTGCTGGCCATCTGATTGTCATACCACCATTCTTTGGTATGTGAATAAATAGTTTCTTCATATCCCAAGGATTCCTTTGATAGCGTTCATGTCTTCGCCTTTACCACCCAAGTGATCCTTGAGAAAGAAGTGAACGAAGTGTGCTTCTGGAATCTTGCTGTCTTCAGCACCACGATACAGAGCGTTCCATCGCCAGTCCATATGCTTGACATTAGCACCGTCTTTACGAAGCCAATAGTTCAACAGCACTTGGTCTGTTGAGTAGCGAAACAATCCAATACCATCTACAAGGTCTTTGAATAGTGGTCGATGAATAAACTTGTCAGGCTCTTTATACTCAGGAACATACTTACGAATTGAGTTGTTGAATAGCATCATACCCATATTCATAAACCCAGCGCCGTCTTCATTCCATTGCCAGTCAACATCATTGCATGGTGCTTTCTTGAACATATCGCCAGAGTATCCACGAATCTTTCTTCGATGATTGTGAGAGAGTGGTAGGTCTCTTTCTAGCACACCGCCCCAATCATACTCTGGTGGCAAGTCATCAAAGATGTTTGGTGCTGATTCACGAATGAAAATATCAGAATCGATAACAGCAATCTGGTCGTAATCATCCAGATATGTGAATGCCCATTCCTTCTCGAAGATTGGAAGATAACCTGCTTCTTTCATCAATCCAATCTTGTTACGCTCAGTACGAGCCATCTCTGGATTGATACGAAGTTTAGGCTCTCTCATAATCACATGGTCGATGCCATACTTCTCGCAATACTTCGCTGCTGACTCTGTGCATAAGTCATACAGATTACTTTGCCCACGAATAGGAATATAGATTTGAAATAATAATCGTTTCATTTAAACGCCACCACCCTTTTTCTCGCCTAGATTTTCTTTTGATTTGTAGTTCTCTTTGAAAGACTCCAATATAGGTTGATAATTATCAACTGCTGTTTTACCCCAAATTGTCGATTCTCTCAACCAACCAATACCGGCTATTGGGTCTGTAATGAATAGCTTAACATTGCCACGACTATTGCCTGTTAGAAAGAACTGATTGTCAATATGATTGATTCTTTTACCATTGTTTACATTGTCTAGCAATGTATTTGCTGTTACAGCAGTGAGAGCATATGCATGAGCGCCACCGTGCTTACTCCTCTCTTCTAATCTCGAAGGAGGTCCAATCTGTTCGTGATTATAGCTTTCGGGGTCTTTGACTTTATATCCTAGACAAACAAGTGCATTGTCCGGTATGTCTATATCTATTTTATGATATAGAAGTGCGTCATGCTCTAAGACAATAGCACATTCATTCTCTTCTCTTATCTTGTGCCAGATGAGAAAATGACCTGCTGTTGCCATAGCAGCTTTGCCCTTTGTACTTGGCTTCTTATTGTCAAACTTAACGCCTTGCTTTTGAACGTATTCCCAAGGGCTATCATTATCAGCAGTTGGCTGAAGTCCCTCAAAATACTCCCAAGGCATTCCTATTTTATCACAAGAATCAGCAGCAGTCTTTGCATACTCATTTGATATATCTGTATCGATTTTTAATATATACGCTTTCGTTGGTTTCATAACAATCCTCACATACAAAAATAGGGCTGACACATCAAGCATCAACCCTATTTATAGTTCTTCATGAAAGATATTTTATCGGCTTCTGCGTTCTGCTAATAGTCTAGTATACATCTGTTCTACCTCTTTACGATGAGTTGGACCCAGTGCATATGTGCCTAGCATTTGATTACAAACATTAATCTGACGGTCTACTACCCAGTCATCCATTTTCTTTTTGAAATATGTTTTTACTGACATGCTTAAAACTCCTACGTTTTCAATATTAAAAAAGCAAGAAACCCTTTCGGCGTTTCCTGCTTTTATTTAGTGTGTAGGAGTCATAATCAGATACTACATTTTTGCTTATCTGATAGAACTATTTATGCAATGTGACATGCTGTCATTTTTGCCAACCCTTCTGCACATCAGCAGAGAAGTTAGCGTGGCTAAATTGAAGTCTATCAACTAGCTTTACAGCATTACCTTTCATTCTATCTACAGCAACGAAGCCTTCTTGACCCGTAACTTTGTATCCATCTTTTGTAGAGAGTAGCGTGTTGATTGTAGCTGCTTGGTCCATCTTCTTGATGATGATTTCCTTCGCTTGCACAATCTTATCCATCAGGTCAAAAATCAGTTTAACTTTTCTGTTATCAGTCTTTGTAAAGTAGTCCATAACAGATGCTTGACGACCACGAACACCAGACTTACCCTTCTCCGTCTTACGCTTGCCTTCTTCTTTTCCAAAGTAATCCATGAGATACTTCATAAGGTCTTTCGTTAGCTTTGTCGTATTTCCCATTCTCTCACCAGCACGAACTTTTGTGTTGAGGAATGTTTTTGTTCTCATAAGAAGTTCATCGTTGTCTGAAATACCATTGAGTGTAGCACGGTCAATCTTATTGAAAATCTTACCTGCGTCTGATAGGATTGCTGTAATCGCAGCAGTCTCTTTTTCAGTCATCATGGCTTTACCAGAAACATCACGATACACTGCATCGGTAGAGAATACTCTAGATGTGTCTGTCAGAGTTTGTGCAATTGGCTTCGCAAAACTTGCCCGCATTGTTTCAAATGAGTCACCCGTGTAAGTAGTATGCCATACGACACCGATCCTGGCTCGTGCAATCTGACGACCCAATGGAGTGTCTTTTGGTACAGCGTAAACAATGGTATTAGGATGAAAAGTAATATGCTTGACACCATTATAGGTAATGTCTTTCGTGTCACCTCTGGTAAAGAGAAGGTCACCTTGAATGACACCTGTGATGCCCAGTTTCGAAAACTCTTGTAGCGCAGCCTTAAGTTTATCTGCCAAATCACCAGACGTGTCTGCATCAATATCAGCTTCTGTCTTATATACCTTAGCGTTCTTGTTAAAGATACCCTTCTTGGCAACGAAAAATTTGTTATCATTTGGATCAATCCCTGCAAATACGGCGGGGGCGCCGTCCCATTTCACCGTGGCGTCAACTGTAGTCTTAGCATCGCCTGAGAGCATATCACGAAGCGAGCGTAGAAAATTAATCGCTTCACGAGCGCCATCCACGCCGCCATTGAGAACGTTGTCCTCAATATGCTCCATATGAGTATTCTTTTGTTCTATGAGGTAGGAGTTAAAGTTTTTCATTTCAGTGGATTTTTCTTTGTTGATCCTGGCATAAGCGAATACTTACTATCGGGCATTTTTGCAATTTTTAATTCTGCTTGAACCTCATAATATGCAGATCGTGTCGAAATACGAACTCTAAACGGACCTCTGCCAGATAGCATTGGAATTGATCCCGCTGCTTTTAGTTTTAATGGATTTGTTTTGCCCACTAAATAGAAGTCATCTCCAGCTTGCATATAATATGCAGGCTCTGCTTTGTTGTTTAGATAGTGGTCGGTGATAACCTCTCCAAGATCAACATCAGCCTCAGAATGTAGGTATCTATTGATCCCTGGTTGTGCAAAGAATTCTTTCATCACACTCAAAGGAACAGCATTTTTATCTTTTAAACCTCTTTTGGTAGTGGGTATCATGGGGTTCTTAATACCACTGAATTCTGCAATATTTTTCATGAACTGTTTGGCGCTATCGGATTGGTTCATCAACTCAACTGCTCTATGGGCCGACTTCATACTATATGTTGTCGCCCACTTCCTACCATCAAAATAGATACGAGGGTTGGCAAGATTGTCTGTATGGTTCATCTTCACTTCCATCCAGGACTGCTCACCTCCCTCAGAAGATAAAAGAACATCTGAGTATTTTGTGCTTACTTTGGGTCGCTCGGCAGTAAACTCAGTACCCATTTTGTTAATGCTATCTGCGACTTCTTTTTCAAATCGATCTGATGCTGCCGACTCTGCAATATATTGATTAAATTTGAGCATAGGTGAGTCCTTACAATTTCTCTTTCGTCTATTTATACGAACACATCTCCTTGCCCACCGCTTCTGCTTCTTGAAAAGTCTTACGAGTGAATAGTGCGACCAAATTATCATTGTTATAGACGAATGTGTGAAAGACTTCTGGTTTAGCCCATATCATCGTCCTGAGCGTTTGCACCCAGTTTAGATTATACTTCTTCAGCATCTCAGCATCTTTATGCCATTTGAGATTGTACTTCGCTTGTTCGACCCGATATGTTTTCATCGCTCAATCCTTTCATATATGTCCTTTACCATGAAGTATGGCACACCAGACAGAAGTTCAGCAGTCTCTAGCATATGTGACTCGTCATACACTTCACGAGCAGATTCGAGAATACGAGCCTCTTCAATCGCTTCGATAGCAAGTTCTTTTACTGTCTTTCCCAAGTCTTATCTCCTAAACCTTTTGTCAATGCGTCAAGTAGTTTTGAAAATTTTACCATAGCCTCTTCGCTTTCATCAATACCAGCAGGAATACACAAGGCTCCATTTGGGGTTGATTTGAGTATTTCGACGACGGCTTTTCTACAAGTTATTTCATCTGGGTATGTGATAGTGCCTCCACTTAATATTGCGCTGATTAGTATCCATTTCATCTTAGTCTCCTGTTATCATTCTTATAGAGTATATACTATTTGTGGTCGTTTGTAAAGACTTTTTTGTATAAATAAGAACATGAAATAGAAATAAATTATATTAGGATTGATGAGATGAATAGATTTATCATTGCTTTGTTCGCTTTGATTTTTGCGTCCTCGGTCGCACATGCACAAACAGAAGATAAGATAACGACGGATAATACCAGTAGAATCGACTCTACGACTACGGTTAAGTCTCCTCCACCGTCCGCTATTTCTCCCACTATCAATACTTCAAATTCTGATTTGTGTACGATTGGTGTTTCTGGCGCTGTTCAGACACAGATTCTAGGTCTGTCTGCTGGTAAGACTGTACGAGATATGAACTGCGAGAAACTGAAGAATGCTAAAACGCTATATGATATGGGAATGAAAGTTGCTGCCGTATCTGTGATGTGTCAAGATAAACGAGTATTTGATGCTATGATGCACGCCGGAACACCCTGCCCGTATGATGGTAAGATTGGTGTTGAAGCTAAAGCAGCTTGGCAAGATGATGAGGCATTACAGCCAAAAGAAGAAAATACAGTTAGGAGTGTAATGGATGACGATAGCACGATTACCCTTATTGGTGGCGGTATTGTTCTCGGCTTGCTTGCCATTCTCAGCATACTCTGAAACAAAGACTGCTACATCAGGAAACGCTGCGGGGAATGGTCAAACAGTATGGGATATGCAAACGATATTACCACCTGAAACGGGTCTTATCGTAAATCAAGTCCATTATAACTATACAGTAAGAAAGATTAGAGAAGACGATTTTACAGTAACGATTCAGAATGAAAGAGTTGGCGGTGGTGAAAATATCTTTGAAAGCACAGATGATTGGTCTGGATTAGATGGCAACACGATTGATAAGAATCTACCTGTTGCAAATCTACCAAGAGAGATATGGGGAGATGGCAGTCTGACTACAACTGGAGAAGGAACAGTAACAGACGCTAATGTTCGCTATAGCTATATATTTGACGACTGTCTTGACCCACTGACGAATCCGTTATGCCCACAAGATGAACCACCAGAATTGCCTGTGATTGTAAATCCGTTTGATTCAGATGAAGTACAAAACGCTCTTGCAGATAAAGCAGACCTAGATGATGAAGATGATGAACGTAAAGATGATGAAGAGAATAGTTTAGAAGACAAGGAAAAGAGAAGACAATTAGCACAAGAGAACAATCCACTACTAAACAATGCAGCACAGCTTGCTGCTTTGTTTGATCAAATGTCTCTTGTTCCTAAATTTGATTCGTATTACGCTGCTGATATACAAGGCGGCACCTATGAAGAAACTGTTGAGTTAAAAGATGGTACATTACCTGATAACAGAAGGGCAATGAGAAGCCTCGCTAAAGACCAAAAGTTTGAAACAATCATTAGGTCACAGTACGACAAATAGGAGATAAGCATATGGCTAAGAGAACGATAGGTTATTTTTTAGCAATCGTTGGAGCAGTATTTGCAAGTCAAACACTCGCAAACGAAAATGCGCCAATCACAGGAACAGTAGAGTCTAAGTGTGTAATCTTTACTGAAACACAAGGCGTATACGGCACACCACTTGCAAGCAGACTTTCTACTGCTGCGACAGATGGTGGTGTTCAACCAATCATTCGTTATGATGTAGCACTTGCTGATGCGTTTCTAGGAAAAATAACATTTCCAAGTGAATTCTCTAGTTCGCCGAGCCTAACAGATACCATAGCATTCACGGGGAATGTTGAAGTTCATAGTGTATCTGATACGGGAATGGCAGACTATGACACTAACAAAATAACATTCAACAACACTCACGAATATGATTTGACGGTTGCTGGTACAACTAAGTTCAAAATCTCTTCACAGGTAGACTATGGTAACAGTAAGGCTTTCCCTGCTGGTACATATACGTCACTTGTAAATGCGGAGTGTATCGCAAAGTAAGGTATGACATTATGAGATTTGTAGTTTTAGCAGCAGCGTTATTGTTTTCTTTTAGCGCTGCTGCTCATGAGATGACACCTGCATATTTGAAGATAACGCCTTCTGAAGTGACAGATGTTTATGCAACAGAGATTAATATGCTCAACAGAAGAAGTGATGTTGATTACTATCAAATATCTGTATTCGACGGCGAATGGAACAGGCTTCCATTTGCATCGTTTCAACGACTATTCAAACTTCCTTATTCAAAAAGAAAATCAATCAAGATATATTTTCAAAAAGAAGTTGCTAATAAAGTCGTATATGTTTGTACAAAATCTAAGTTATATAAGGGAGCAGGTACATTCGTATCCTCAAGAATATGCTCTAAAGTGAAACGATGAAATACATTATAATTATAGCATTGTTCACATTGCTATTCAGCTTTAATGCATATGGTCAATCTCTGAACTTGAGTATTCCAAATGCGCCAAGCAACTTCGGAAGCGATAGATTTCGTGCTGGTGATTTAGATTGTCAAAACTCTATTGGCTCTGCAACAAATCTTGAGTTTGGTGTTACAGGCATTCAAAGAGGTGACCCACAATTTGAAAACAGTTCGCCAGATGTGGGTGTGTATGCTAGGATTGTCGTACCTCTTGGAGCAAGACCAAAATCGAGAATAAACTGTAATACCCTTTATCAGCTAGAACTATCAAAGAAACGATTAGAAATACTCAGACTTGAGAGGGAACTCAACCAACTAAAAGCATTGCAGTTTGAGGACTAGGAGAGAATAATGGCAGAAGTAGAAGTTGCTGGTATGAAGTTGAAAGGGGGCAAGATGATGGTCCTCTTTACAGTTCTGTCTACTCTTGCTGGTGGTTTATGGGCTGGTTTTGAGTTCTACAAAGATTACATGGACATGAAAGAGATTGTTGAGAACATCGACATACAAGCCATTAAAGCAGACAACGCTCTTGTAGTGACGAAACTAGAAGAGGCAATAGACTATACCAGAGATATTAAACAAGGGTTGAAAGACGATATCATTCGTATGGAAAAGGTAACGGATGATACCAATCGTAGAATGAAAGTTCTTCAGAGAGATATTGACCTTCGTATGAGAGAACTGTCAGACCTTTCTCGTGAGTCTGAAAAGGACGCTAGAGACACTATGCGTGAAACAGAGGACCGCATAGACACTAAGATGGAAAAGCTAGATGCGAGTCTAAGAAAGACCCTTCAAGAAGCACTTGACAATCCTTTGACAAAATAAATTTAAAAAAGTTTTGTTTTGAGTAAGTTTTTTGTATAAATAGATCACTAGGGTGCGTGTTAGTGTATTCAAAGGAGTACAAGAGGCAAGTGTTAAGATCAAGTCGATCCAAAGCAAGGAAAAGTCGTTGTCGCCCATATGGGCCGCTGGGGTTGCGTTCGACCACGTTACTAGGAAAATAAAAGCCGCTTCTTACGAGGCGGCTTTTTTAGTTCATCTATAATTTGCATCCTCTTCAATAAGATAGCGATGCTTTCCAAACTTACCATCCAATGTATAGATGAGCGTAGGAATCTTGTGATCTAGTATGCATTCTTGACACCCAGCGCATGGCTTAGATAGACCAAACAGCATACTTTTATCATCGTCTTTCTTCACTCGACACACATAGAGACTGCACTTTTTTAGAGTGTCAACGTCAGTAATCTTGAGTGCATTGTAGATAGCATTGGTCTCTGCGTGCCAGAAGATTGCTTCATCATTCTTTGAATATTTAGCTTGAAAAGGATGACTCTTCATGTGACTAGTGCCGAAAGAAACTATCTTATTTTTATAGACAATAGCAGCAACGTGGCGAAACCTCTCCTCCGCAAGATCAAGTGCTACAGGCTTCAATATGTTAAAAACTTCACTGTGTTTCATAACGAATAACCTATTCAGATTTCTTTAAGTTCAATTTCTGACAAATACTGACCCAATGAATAGGTAAAGAACTTGGGCGTTGCGCCTTCAAATCCCTTACCGAGATTTAATCCTCGACACACATCATTTGCTTGCTTTCTACTCTTGTATGTGTTTATAGTCACATCGTCTTCCATTAATATATATTTCTTATTTTTTCGTTCTATTCTATAGGGCATTATGCGAAACTAGCCTTCCATATATTTTTACCATACTTTTTAGGAAGGGTCGAGTCTTTCTCTTGTTCATCCCATCGTTCACCGTATGGACTATTGCTCATAACCGGTGTGTCGTCTACCATACCATCTTGTGCTGATTGCTCTACATTGTAGAACCGCATTCTCGAACGGTCAATACCAATCACGAAACGCTTGTTCGAATTTGGATCGCCCCATCGATTTTTCAACTGCTTAATCATAATCTGACCAAGTTGTTCTAGTTCTTCAGTAGCAATCAGAGCGACCATAAAGTCAGCGGTAGCAGGCAGACCAAACGATTCAGAAGTATCTTCAAGACCAACATCAGAACTACTAAAGCCAGAGCGTGTAGTCTGAGTAGCAGATACAATAGGAACATCATACTCTACAGCAAGACCACGAAGCTCTTCAGCAATCGATTTGATTAGAGTATAAGAGTTAGCCATAGCATTTGCTTTGATACGACTGCTTGTACAGATGTTCAGATAATCAATATAGATGATATCTGGTGTGAAGTTCTTCTTGAGTTTCAGTTCGTTCAGTAGATGACGGAAATGACCTGACCCAGCAGATGCTGTTGGATATTCTTTGACAATCAATTTACCTGGAGTTTTCGTCTTCAGTCGATTGACTTTCTTTTCAAAAACATCTTTTGGCATCATATGAATTTCATCAATAGAAGCATCAAGCAGATTTGCATCGATGCGTTCAGCAATTCGTTCTTCAGCCATTTCTAGTGTGATGTACAATACATTCTTACCATGCATGAGATTACTAGCAGCAAAATGGCACATAGCAAGAGACTTACCCACGCCAGTACCAGCAAGAATGATATTGAGAGATTTACGAGGAAGACCACCCTTCGTAATGGTATTTAGCAGTTCGATATCAAACTCAATTCTTGCTTCTTTACGATGATAGAACTCATATCGTTCATCAACGTTCTCAAGAAAATCGTGCCCGACGCTATTGTCAAATGACACACCCAAAGCATCTTGAAGTAGCTTGGGTATAGAACCCTTGTCTAGCTTGCTATCATTGGAATCCATAACACCAATCGATGTTCGAATCGCATTGTAGAGTGCTTTGTCTTGACAGAAGGTTTCTGTCTTATCAAGCAACCAATCTTCACTGTTCTTATCATCATATGACAGTTCATTGATTGTTTTAGAAACAACTTCAAACTGCTCTTCAGATACACTACGAGACTCTTCCAACGAAAGACGCAGAGCATCCTTCGTTGGTACAGAGTTGTAGTCTTTGATATAGGTATCAATAGTGCGATAGATTAGCTTGTTCTCTAAACTATCAAAATATTCTTCTTCTAAAAACGGTAATACTTTCCTCGTATATTCTTCATTATGTAATAGACTCCCTAGAATGAGAGGTTCAATCATGTAATATTCCTTCTATATTAACCACCAACAAATACAGTTGGTACACCATCGGCTCGTTCATGCCCACAACTATCAGCATCACCCTTTCTATTTACAGGCTCGCCTTCAGCAATCACTGTCGAACTTCCATTTTTAGTGACTGGTGCTGCATGAACACCAATACCATGACCAGCTACAGGATCATCATCAGTTGCCACAAGTTTTCCCGCTGCACACACAGTTTGTACGCTTGTTGACGTAACAGCAGCACCTGCTGTATTTGTTAGAGTGAGAGTATGTATCTCAGGCATCCATTGTTTCCTCGTCTGGTGCAAACATTGCGTGTTCTCCAATCGTATATCGACTCTTAATATACTCTGAAAAGTCAGTGGTTGTAAACATATTTGTCCAAAATTTTCCATTATCTTGAATATCTTTTGCTCGCATCTTCTCACCAACGAGTTCGCCAGTTTCACGATCTACAAGTTGATACCAACCATTTGAAGGCTTCGCTAGATAGTTTGCTTCAAGAGCAAGAGCCATCAGACCAGACCACTTATTGATACCACCTTCCCATGTTACTGAGATTGGAATCTTAGACTTCTCTTTGATGTAGCGAGATTTTTCTACGTTGATTACAAAGTGATAACCAGCAATATCAGTGCCATCTTTCTCCTGTTGGCGTCCAATAATCCAGATGTTATCAGCAGAGTAGTAGATGCCAGTACCACCAGAAACAACTGCTTTAGGAAACATACCAATTTCCATATAGGTATGATTCACAGCAATCAATGGAATATCTTTGAGTGTGAGATGTGGTGTTACCATACGAAACAGAGACTTCATCTGCTTTGCACGAGACATATCAGCGACTGACTTCTCGTTCATAGCATCTTCGACTTCTTTCTTAGATGCTAGATTACCCACAGAATCGATGATGATACACACACGGTCACCTCGTTCGATGCCGTCAAGTTGCTTCATGATATCAAACTTCAGTTGCTCAACGTCCATAATAGGAGTATGAACAACACGATTCATATCAATATCAAACGATTCAAAGTAGTTTTGTGGTGTACCAAACTCAGAGTCATAGAACAACACAACAGCATCATCATACTTCTTCAGATAAGCACTCGCCATTAGCAGAGAGAATGCAGTCTTGAAATGCTTCGATGGTCCAGCAAGCACTGTAAGCCCAGGTGTCAATCCACCATCAACTCGACCAGACAACGCAACATTGACCATAGGCACCTGTGTCGGCACCATCTCTTTCTTACCATAAACTTTCGAGTTGGAAAGCGTAGCAGTAAGTTTGACTGTACTATTTTTAGTCAGTCTATCAAGTAGGCTCATAATTTATCCTCTATAGATTTCTGTCAATTTATCACGAAACTCTTCAATCTTATCTAAACGATTAGGCCAGTAAATATAACTCTTTTCTGGATTCGCTGCTAGATTGTTAAGCAACGGTAATACAGAAGAGTATAGCACATCTAAACGCTCTTGTATACCTAAAGCCTCTACAGAAGCAGAACTTTTTTCTTGTTCTAGCTTCTGTACGGCTTCAAGTTCATCTTCATCGACTGCTGTAAATCCAAAGTCAAATGAATAATCTTCTACCATATTATAGTGCTGCTACTGCGGCATTGAAAGGCCCCTGATTCACTGCTATCGCATCTTGTAGAGGGGTCAAGTTTTCAGATGTCCAATAGCCTGTCTTTGCGAGGTAGATGTTGATATGCTCAATGTTGCGAGTTAGAGCGCCAGCATCTGTTGCATGGTCCGCAGGTGCTGCGACGACCATATTAATATGTGCTACGGATGCAAGACAGCCTGCATACACATGAGCAATCCTTGCTGCTTTCTCTTCGTCTGTCCAACCTTCAAAATCTTTATCTGCATCTGTATCTGCCATGTTTCAAATCCTTCTTGTTTCAGTTATTGTATAGTATTTAGTATTAATACCCATTTGGGATGATGACGTAATGAATCATCAGAACGATACCGACGCTAACGCCGAGACCAATCATCATCTTCATAAAGTCTTTTGTAACAAGTGGAAACACTTGCTTCATCTTTGTATTATGAACCGTTGCGATTGCAAGTTCACGACCAGTGAGTAGACCAACAAAGACCCAAGTAGTAGACATTGGAATGTTATTCAACTCTTTGAAGAAGTATAGAACAACGAAGTATGCTAGGTCAATCAGACAAGCACTTCGAATATACTTAGTCGAAGTCTTTTCAATAACAATCTTCTGAATCTTACCACCACGCTCTCGGAACATCCAGCCAAGCCCAGCAACGAAGATAACGCTAATAACTAGCATCATATCGACAGGTACTTCACGAGGTAAGAACACAGCGATATTAGCCATATCGTGAGATAACCAAGTCCACCACAGAAGACCTGTAGTACACCACTGAGCGAAACGCCAGTATGGGCGAGACCAGTGATTGCCAATCGATTTTCTTTCGTCAATCGCTCGGCTAATCAGATGCCACAGTAGATACGCTGCTACTGCTGCTACAGCATAACCCATAATCGACTTCATCAACATCTTTTCTAAAACAAAAGTAGATGCAAATGCAGAGAGTACGAGGAATGATGTTGATACTGGAACACCAACACGAGTCAAACAGAGTAGAATGGCTGGTGCTACTGCATGATACCATTGTATCTCTTGAAAGGGAATCTTTGTGAGACGTTCATATGAAATGTCTCCGCCATTGATATGCCAACCATACCAGAGAGTTGCAAGCAATACAACTGAGGCTGCACCCCATAGAACTTTCCAATGAAAGCGTTCGTTGTTAGAAGCGATCCATGTTCCAAGCGTTTGAACAGAGTCGTTAGCGATAACTGAATAAGCAGCAAAAAGAAATCCGACTGCCATCCAGAGCGTTAGTTGATCCATATTGTTCTCCATTGTGTGAAATAGTAGGAGAGATTTAACCCCTCCTACTATCTATTCAATTATTCACTGTTGTAATGAAAGTTTAATATTTTACTTGATTTTCACTTTGCGAGGCTTTTGCTCGTCTGGAATAATATCTTCTAGCCAGACTTTGAGCATACCATTTACCATCTCGGCACTCATTACTTCGACAGTATCTGCAAGTGTGAATTGACGAGTGAACTTTCGTAGACCAATTCCACGATGAATCCACTCTTCACCATTAGGCTCTTTCGTCTTTACGTCAGACTTGATGGTAAGTGTGGAATCTTTGTGTTCAATATCGATATCCGTTTTGTCAAAGCCCGCCACTGCAATTTCGATGACGTACTTATTGTAATCAACCTTTTTGACGTTAAAGGGAGGATAAGACTGTTGATTGAACTGTTCTGTAGCATCTTTGACCCTCTTAATCATATCTTGATAACCGATGAAATACGGACGATAGGCGGGATCGTTAAAGATGGTTTGTACCATGTTACTTTACTCCTTGTAAGCAAGTTAAGTGTTTAATAAAAAAGCATGAGACCCGTTTGGCATCTCATGCTTTTATTTATATCATATTAAATGTGATTTGTCAATCTTTTTTATCGTTTTCCACCAATATTATATTTTGCTACGAGTTCCCATTCACTCTTCTCTTTGTATGGGAGAATTTTAATCTGTGCTAGTGGCGCAATATTGCCTTGTGACTTTTCTGGTTCTACAATTTTGACCAAATCCCACTCTTCAAGCAGGTTAGCAATCGTGTTACGACGCCCTTTGTCTTCTTCTGAAAACGAAGAACTCTTACCGTCTAGAGTGAAAAGTTCCTTGAAGTGAACGATATAATACTTGCCCTTCTTATGTAGAATATGACAGGATTGATATAGCTTCTTGTCTTTTCTGGATGCAACACCGATACGAGTCAGAGTTTCTTTTACTTTGAGAAACGCTTCTTCGTTACTTAGTTCCACTTCCACTAATGTTTCAACACTCATTTCACGCCACCTTTTTCTTGTTTTTGTTTGATACGTCCTATTTGATCCGCTGATAGAATCTTTAGGTACTGTAGAGCAACTTGTTTATTGCAGCCATAATAACTGGATATGATATTTATATTTTCATCATCTTCAGGTTTAGACCACTTAGCAAAGCGTTTCCGGCGACGAAGAACGCTATGATAGTAGTCAAACTGCAATTTGTTGTCAAGATGGTGTAGCGTATTCATCTCATTTGCATGCAGTATTGCATCTGGATGATATGAGAGCGCTCTATTAGAGAGAAAGGCGTTGTAATTCTTCTCAGCAAGAGCATCGTTCTCTGTGCCTCGCATGAGGTCTTTCTTTGTGTCTGATACTGCTTTGACGTAATCAAATGGATTGCTCATTTCCAAGTGACCTCAAACATGATAGCAGTGAGAAACGCCATGATGTTGATTTCAGGGTCAGCCGCAAACGAGTGCTTGTATTGATACTCACCAAGAGTAATCACAACACCAGGAACAGAGTTATCAGACACTTCTTCCCATGCTGTATCATAGAATGCACGGAAGAACCGTGAAGCATCCATATCACTGTTCTCACCAACCCATTTACGAACAGATTGATACTCTTTCGCTTTCATGTGAGTAATGAGTTGTTTGAACGACTCTTGGTTTAGATTTGCTAGTATGCCAGAATCAATACGACCAGTAGAAGCATAACGCTGGCACTCATTGATAACTCTGCGCCAGTCAGGAAAGTGTAGATTGACCAGTTCAGCAACGACTTTGCTTTCAAATTCAACTTCTTCATTCTTGAGAATATCACAGAGTCGATTGAAGAATTTTGCCGCAAGTTTAGCTTTGTCTTTACCTTTAGTTTTAAAATCAATAACTGTACACCGAGAGTGTAATGGTTCAATAACACGGTTCTTGAAATTGCATGTGAGAATGAATCCACAGTTCTTACTAAACTCTTCCATAAAGTTACGAAGAGCAGGTTGAGTTGATTGTGGGTTGAGATAATCAGCCTCGTCAAGGATGACATATTTACGACCTCCCGTAAAAGATACTGATGATGCAAACTGCATGATTTCAGTTCGTAGTGTATCAATGTTACCATTCATAGAACCATTGATTACAATGTAGTCGGCATTTAGTTGTTCACACAGTGCTTTTGCAACAGTTGTCTTACCAATACCAGCACTGCCAGTCAATAGCAGATTAGGTATATTTTCTTGGTTGACAAACTGCTGAAAAGTCTGCTTTAGTTCGCTTGAGAGTATGGTATCAGAAATCGTCTTAGGACGATACTTCTGTACCCAGAGAAACTCTTCGTTCATATCAAAACCTCATCATAAAATAAAAATCAAGTATAGCAGAAAAGGGGATGAGTGTCAACCCATCCCCTTAAAGTTTTAGTTCAGATTAGAGAGGTCAGCGTTAACTACTTCCTCAACAGCAACGTCTTGCACCTCTTGCACCTCTTCTGAAGGCGCAGCGGGTGGTCCTGCTGCTGCTTGCTGCTTGTCAGCTTCTGCCTGTAGCAGAGCGCCAAACTTTTCACGAAGAGAGCCAACAGCAGTCATTTCTTGACCACGAATAGCGCCACGAGCGCAAACAGTGTCGATGATACGCACAACAGCGTCAATGTCTTGTAGAGTGATTTGGTTATTTTCTTCAGTCATATTATTCTCCAAATGTAGAGTTAGATTCGATTGCAATAAAATACTTTACGTTGTCCGAAACAAAACACGACAATCCTTTTGACGATAGATTGACCGTGTAATCATTCGGCATCAACTTCAGATTTTCAACTTTCATATACATATTGAAAGTGTCTGATGTTGAACCAACTGTCACGCCATAACGATCAGTAGTTGGATTTTTAGAGTTTACAGCCTCCAATACGATTTCACCATCGACCCCTGCAAAGGCAATCTCAGGTAAACCAAGAACGGATGCAGCTTTTAGAACAGACTGCAAATCATTCCAAGAAATATCTACATTCACCTCACAAGGTGGCATAGTGATTTCTTTTTCTGGTGGCTGAAGGATCATGGAAGTGTCTGCAAGAGTGTATTGCACCTTGCGTTTATTTTCCATAATATTGATAGACTTTTCATCAAAGTTTAGCTCTGGCGATTCGAACAACGATACTGTTGCTAGAAAGCGAGATAGATCATAGATACCAGCTTCAGATGAAAAGTCGTCACTACCGCTAACAATTGCCATAATAGTCTTCTGAGGAGAAATAGTACTCAGTGTCGTACCCGGCTTGATAACGATAGAAGGATTGATTGAAGAGAAGTTCTTCAAAACGTCCATAGTATATTCGTTCAGTTGCATTATATAGTTCTCCAATTATTTGCGATTGCGCTTACGAGAAGTGCGAGCATTCTTAGCCTTCTGACGTTCTTTATTTAGTCGAATTTTGTTGCCTTCCTGATAATATTTTTTGTTTGATTCGTCACTTGCAGTAGGAGACGCTTGAATCGCAGCCATCGCACCAAGACTACCACCAAAGATATACGAACCCATATGCTTGAGTTCCATCCAAGGACACATCCACACCTTCATACCAGCCTTACGAACATTCTGACAGAACATATAGTCTTCTGATAGATAGCGCTTCGACTCTGGGTCAATGATACAATCAAAGTAAGCCATAATCTCACGAGAGCCATCAAAAGCATCTGTACGAATGTGGTCGGGTAGATACTTGTATTCTGGATATGCTTCTTCATACTTCTCGAACGTAGAACGAGGAATACACATGAACCCAGTACCAGCTTCTAATACTTCTACTGGTTGGTCAACACGAAACTCGGTGATACCTTTTGCTGGGTTGAACACATAGTCGCCTACGAAGTTCTCAAGAGCAAACGGGTTCTCATCAGCATGACCCATCTTCACTGCTTTAGCGATCTTCTCCCAAGAGATGGACTTCTTAGGATATGGACCAGTGATGATATCTACGTTCTCTGGGTCTGCTAGTTGTAGTGCCAAAAGAGCGAATACATCGTTCACATGAAAACCAATGTCACTATCAATGAAAATCATATGAGTGCAGTTACTACGCAGGAACTCATCCACACAATAGTTTCTAGCACGAGTAATAAGAGATTCATTGAAGAGATAGTAGAAGTTTAGGTCAATTCCATACTTGGTGGCAGCCATACCAAGGTCGTTGGTAGATTTGGTGTACATGCCAGCGCATTGTCCACCGTACATAGGTGTTGCGACGAACACCTTTGCCTTTCGTAGCTCTTCAACTTGGATTTTCAGTTCCATTCACATCTTCCTCACTTGTTGCATGTGTTACATCATGATTATGTAGAGCGATAATAGCATAATGAATGACCTTTGTCAAGTCTTTTCGCCAATCTTCTACGCTTCCTTTGTGACCATATCGTTGAGCATACTTCATGATATTACCGATACAGAACCCAGCACCATGACCACTATCTAGAATGAACTCAGTAGCTTGATACTTGTTCTGAGAGTAATGCTGACTGTAGGTAGAGTTCACATACTCTAAGATTTCTGCCAGCAGCTTGTCTTCACTATACTTATACATTACCATATTGGGTACATCACCTTTTTCAAATCTGGTTTCCAATAATTAGGGCCCTTGAGAACCTTACCGTCCTCACGATATATAGGCTTTCCATCTTCACCCAATTTACTCATATTGCTATTATGCACTTCTTCAAAGCATTCGTCAAGATTAATTCCAAAAGAATGTCCAGCACCATAGACAACATAGAGAAGGTCTGTAAGAGCATCAGCGACCTCTACGATATTTTTATCGTCTAATGCTTCACGAAGTTCGTGAAGCTCTTCTTCAATCAACGCATAGCGTAGTTCAGCAACAGAAGACCATTGTGGTTCAGCCTCAACATTTTGACCAAACGCATCCATAAACTCCTCTACTTTTCCAAAGTTAGTCATCATAATGTTCCTTCAATATTTCAAGCACATTGTCTTTTTTATGTTTAATTTTTTTATAGGCCTCGGCAAAATCATGCCAGTCTCTACATATATCTAGAACTCTAATTCTCTCTTTAAAGTTCATATCATTATCAAGGAAGCGTTCAAAAAGTTTATTTGTTTTTGAATCAATTTGGAGATTTTTGTGAGGTGAAACCCTACCACTCTTATTGAACTCCTCTTCAAAGGCTGTTCTGACATGATGCTTCTGTCCTGGCTTGTTGATTTCGTCCCAATCCATCGCATAGAAATAGTCTTTCACATCGTCTGAAAGATACGGAGTAACAAATACTTTGTTATGCATATCTGCCACTTTCTTATGCCAAACATAATTTGCTCGCATATGCGGTGCAAAATAAGCATCTCTGAATTCGTCAAACTTCTCTTTGGTCTCTTTATAGTGTATTCTGGCTGTTTTGCTTAGACCATAGTAGCCATCAGCAGCCCAGCCAGACAGTACATACTTCTCTTTGATTTGAGGATAGATATGTAAGAATGGATATGTACACTCATATGCGCTTTTCTTCTTACATCCCATAGAAGTGAGTTTATGAAAGTCTGTTTCAAGCGTTGAAGTATCAATCACTACACCAGTGAACTCCCACCCAAAAAGCTCACTGATTTCTTTCGCTTTTTTGAAATCGTAAGACTCATGCGTATCCAATCTAAAACTGTACGCATGTATCTCTTTGTTAAGTGGTTGTCTTTGTGCTGCAAACGCAACAGATAAAGAATCGACGCCACCAGATAACAAAACAGCAACTTTGTCATCTGGGGCGTTGATTTCAATATCTTTCATTAATAAATCAGATATCATGCAGCCATTTTCTCCTTATACTGGTTCAAATTCATTGTACCCATTTCTGTATTATAACAGGCACGAACCATCGCAAGATTACTATATATAGTACGTCCACCATTTGTGTGTGCAACGATGTGAGCAGCATGTGCATCTTTCCATTTCAGAGATTTACCATCGACTGCACAAACAAAATTCTGTTCGGCAAGTTTTGCTTCCTTTTCATTTACAGTGAAAGAACGATTGTTATCTCGTGATTCAACAATATTGTCAATATCACCCATTTCTCCAACAAGATAAGAAATAGCAGTTGAAACCTTTCTGCCATCCATCGGCGCAGCGATATACTTCTTGTACATCACCTGTACACTGTAACCAGAAGGTTCGTGAATAACATCTGCATACTTTCCATCTTTGTTCATCAGTAATGAATTTGCACGAGCATATGCTTTGAAAAATTCTTCTGCATCTGGAATAGTAAATGCACCGTAGGTATCTGAAAGATAGAGGTAAAGGTATGACATTGCTTTGAAGTCATGTTGAGTAAGTCCAGACTTAAACTGCTGCTTTCGATACATTGCCATCTTGCGTAAGAAGTCTAAGTGTGTCTTAATCTTAGCAACTGGAATACTGTTCATTGTCAATTCTGGATCTTCATACATTGCTTCAAGTTCAGGATCAGAAGAACCACCAAGTAACTGCTTTGGATGCTGAATATAACGATATACAATACGAGCAAATGCATGATCTTGCTTCAAACGATCATTGTCAAAAGAAAGATATGTATAGTTTGGTTCACCTTTTGTGTTCAGTGTGAATTCAAAGAGGGTATTGCATTCGTTGTCAATCTGTTTAACAATACGAACCGTTTCACGAACAAAGTTTGCAATTGGAGTATCTCCATATGAGTTAAGCATCTCAATGAAATTTACGTCAGTCGTTTGGTTCAGCACACGAAAGATGTGACCTTTCGTTGCAGAATCGAGTGCATTATAAACAGTAAACGAAAGTTCAGTATCAAGAAATGCATCTTGTTCTTTTTTAGAGAGTTGTGAAAAATACTTCCCACGAACCATGAACTTATCGTTGAGATATTCCCATAAAGAGCGTTTGCGGTGGCCACCATCAACGCTTTCAAATTCGAATTTTACTTTTGCAGCATCACGTTTCTGTTGGCGATTCAGTTTCATCACTGTAATCGTTCCAATATCATATCCGTCTAGAAGAGTCGTGATAATTCCAATACCTTTCATGTTGCCTTTTGAATAAACAGGGAGTCGTTGTCCTACTGGTTGACATTCTGTTTTATGATACATCGTATCACGGAAATCACGAATGGTTGGGGCTTCTTTTTTATATAACATTTTGTTCGGTATCCTTAGCCGTATAATGGACACTGGCATTATTGCTCTCGTCCAATAATAATACTATATCAAATCGTTCCTAGTTTGTCAACCACTTTTTTGGTTATTTTATGGCGATTGCACCAACAAAATTAAAGTTGCGCCACGATTGCTCAACTGAAGTGAAGCCTGCATCATAGAGCATATTTTCAATCTCTGCCCAAGTGTTAGGCTTTAGCATATGGCGAAGCGTCTGCTCTTTCGTCATAATGTCATCATACTCAAAACTCTTTCTTTTGAAATCATAATAGTTGAATGTCATCATATCTTGAAGCCTAGGGTTGATGCAGTCAATTTTCTCACCGAATATGAAAGCACCACCACAATTAAGCCCATCGTAAATCTTATCAACAATCGTGGAGCGATCTTTCTTGCTCATAAACTGTAGCGTAAATATGGATGTGACAAGAGAGCAATTTTCAAATTCGTAGTTACGAATATCATCATAGATGAAGTTTGCTTCGCCTAGACCACTTTCGTCAAGTTCTTCTTTACGGTTGAGCAAGTCTTTTTGAAAGCCTTCTGCAATTTCAACACCAACATACTTAGCCAGAGGTGCGACAGCAGAATTGTATTCCATGAGCGCTTTTGTGAGTTTACCAGTTGAGCATCCAATGTCCACAACATTCGTATCATTTTCTACGAAGTATCTAGAGAATCCAATCACATCATTCAATAGGTCGCTGTAACCACGAATAGAGAGATTGATATGATCATCAAAGCCCTCTTCACGATGTGCAAAAGTAAAATCAGCCATTATGTAACTCCTTATAAGGTTTCAACACTACATTGTATATAGACGCAGCCACTGCTGCCATCATTTTTGGGGCAACCATTCGCCCAATTCTTTCTGCTTGTTTATCAAATGTACCAGTCAATTTGTAGTCTTCTGGTAGACCCATTACACGCTTTAATTCCTTGATTGTCAACTTACGATTCTCAGCATAATGAAACACACCAGATAACCCCTTCTGTTGACCCTGCTGTGTTAGAGTGGGTGATGGTAAATGAGGTGCTGGGCGAATCATATTAAAGCAAGATGCTTTTGGGTTCCAGTCACGAAATTCTACATCACTGGGTTTCGTATGCTTGAGAGGTCTGAATGGGAGTGGGTCAAGAAACTTCTTTTGAAACGAGCCTTCATAGTAGTCTCGCAGCATCTTAACCTCTTCCATATCGTTGTCAATTGTCTCAATAGCAGACTCAAGACTGATATGTTTAGTCGTAGGCGATGGGAAAATCAAATGCATCATCATATAGTTTAGATTGATAGCATTTATAACATCGTTTCGAATGCATACGAATATGGTTCTTTCTCGTGCTTGAGGCGTACCATAATCAGCAGCATTAAGTACACGATATGTAACACTATATCCAATGTCTTGAAAAGCATTGATAAACGTATTCAGCTTACCTATAGCTGCACCAAAGGTGATACCCTTCACGTTTTCTGCAATAATAACCTTTGGTTGGATGTCATTTGCAATACGAATGAACTCATAGAATAAGTCTTCAATTGCTACTTGTAGTTTGCCATCTGAGTATGTCTTCTCTTTACCCCAATTTTTCTCACGCTTACCAGCAACTGAGAATGCAGAACATGGTGGCGAACCATCAAGTATATCAAGTTCACCAACTTTTAGATTAGTCTTATCTAAGAAGTCTTGTCCAGAATATTTCTTGATATCGTCAACAAGAACTGGTGTGTCTGCATAGTTCTCTTTGTAGGAAGCAATAGCTTCTTCTACGAACTCATTGATAAGTAGAATTTTACCACCAGCAAGTCTATAACCAGTAGAACTGCCGCCACCACCAGCGAAGGTAGAAACGACAGTAAATTTGTTCTGTGCTGATGCTTTGTATACATCATCTAAGTAATATTGTTCATATGTCATTCAAAAAAACTTTCAATAGTGGATTGCTCCTCAACTGTCCACCCAACAGCATCAAGTATCAAACGAATCGGCTCAATAAATGTCTTATCATACTGCATATCATAGTTGATAAAACGATGCAAGTCAAACTCTTTTGGTAAAATATCTGGGAACGAGATGACATTTTCACGAATGGGATTAGGCATCTTCAGATAGATGAACTTAATCTTCTCGCCGTTCTTGATTTCACCAAGACGATTGTTCAGACGATGCTGCTTCAATAGATGATTGTATAGCAGAGAGCCTCGAACGTGAATGGGCGTACCCTTACCATATATAGCCTTTGGGTCAGCGTTCTTTGTTATATCACTCACACCACGAGGAAACGCAATGTCTTCTGGGTTCTGACTTGAGAACTCTTTACGAAAGTCAGCGATGAATGTTTGAATGTCTTTGTTAGTACCAGACATAATCAACTCGAATGCTTCTTTGAAACGGTCACGGCAAATCTGAGGAGTTGAGGACTTGATAGCTTCAATCCCCATAATCTTCATCTTGGGTTCAGCATACTGGACGCCTTCGTTGTTATGAACGTTCAGAATGTAGCGCTTCTTAGCAGTCCACACACCACGATCAGCAATCGCTTCTCGACCCATGACCATACGATTTTCATAGCCACCCATCTGCTTGTAGAGTTTGTCAAACGATTTTGTAATCACAGGTTCAATCGCTTGAGAGCAGACCTTATCAAGATATTTTACAGTGTCTTCTTTGCTGTTATTTGGGTAGGTCTTCTCTACCAAATCTTTGAGATTTAGATAGACAGAATCAGTGTCAATGGCAATCACATAATCTTTATCTGTTTTTAAAACATTATTGAGATATTGATTGATAGACTTCTCGGCTGACATAACAGACAATTGGCCAGAGAGCGTGATACCTTCAGCAATACGCATATCAAAGTAGCGGAAGTATTGATTACCCAAAGCACCATAGAGTGAGTTCAGTAGAATCTTAATCGCCATCTGCTGGTTCTCATAGCGATTGATATCTCGTTCAACCTCATACGATTTACCGGACTTCTCAAGTTTCTTCTGTGCTTCAATCATCTTGTTCTTTACATTAACACGCTCAGAGTAGTATGCTGTAACGATAGAAGGTAGAACACCACGACGGTCTGTACGAAAGTATGTGCCGTTAGCTGCCATAGCATAGTCAGTGTCATTTACGACTTCACCAGACAGACACTTGCTGACAGAAGCATTTAAGTTTCTATCATCTTCAACGATTGTCTCTGGCGACATATTGTACTGCACAATGAGATTAGGATACAGAGAGTTCAAGTCGAACGAACACACCCAATCGTGCATACCCACCTGTGGGTCTTTCACATAGCCACCGGGATAGTCGCTCTTCATCTTCTGCTCATTGGGTAGAATAGCAATCTTCTTCTGACAGAGATTGCGATAGATGATTGTGTCCCAGATGCCAGTTGTGCCGAATGTATCATTGTAGTTGACGCCAGCTTTGTAGGCAATCGTCATCGCAAGTACGATTAGACCCATCTTGTCTTCAAGGCGATCCACGAGTTGAACGTCTTTGATATTGTAGTCAATGAACTTCTGATGGTCCTCTTTGTAGAGCGTGTATAGATTACCAAACTCTTCGTAAGACAACTTACGCTCACCGAGTACAACATAAGCAATATGGTCCAGTCGATAAGATGCTTGAGCGCCATATGAGTAACCAAACTTCTGAAACAGGTCCAGATAGTCTAACTGAGAAATACCAGTCATCTCATAGGTATTCATCTCTTTCATCTTGTAGCGAACAGACTTCTGCTCAACCATGTCCCACGGAGACATTTTCTTTGTCAGCTTTTCGCCAATCACACGATGCATACGATTGATGATGTATGGCACGTCGAAGAAGCGAACGTTCCAACCAGTGACAACATCTGGCTTCAGCTTAGACCAGAACAGCAGAAACTTCTCAAGCAGTTCTTTCTCATTGCGGCAGTGCATATACTGGACGTTAGAGACGATTGACTTCGAAGTATCATACTCACCAAGACCCCAGACATAGTAGTTGTCATCTTTGTTAGACTTGAGAGCGATAGAGATTACTGGATGATTTGCTTGGTCTGGCTCTGGAAAGCCCTCGTCAGATGCAACCTCAATATCAATATTCACAATGTTGACAAGGTTTGGATCAAACTCGACTTCATCAGGCCAGCGTTCTTGAATGAACTGACTGATATATTTTGTGTTGCCATAGACGTTGAAGCCATTGACGCCAGCGTACATCTCCATGAACTGCTTTGCTTCACGCATAGAGTCGAACTTCATGGGTTCTACGTTGACGCCATCAAGGGCTTTCCAGTCGGTCTCGTTCTGAGATTGAGCATAGAGTGTAGGTTGAAACTTAATCTTCTGCTGAATGGGTGACCCGTTACGATACCCACGATATAGAAGGTTCTGACCGTAACGAGAAACGTTTGTATAGAAGTTCATGCTTATCTCCAAAGTGAATAGACAGTATATCTCATATTCAGAGGAATGTCAAGCCTTTCTTCCATAAAACTTCGTCTCTCCATCATGCTTCGCATCAAACAGATACCAGCAGCAGTTGTCTTTACCTGTTGACTTACTGTCTTCAATCCACTTGACTCTACCTATGCTCACAATCTTATGTAGTCTGTCCATAAAGGGCGCAGACTGCTTTGTGTGCATCCAGTCAGCATCAAATAGCAACCACGTCGGTGCCATATTAGATAGATGCTCTATCAACGGGTGAAGTATCGTTCGATTCCAAGGTGGGTTTGTTATGATAAAATCTGTGTTGGGAGGAACAATAAAGTCAAAGGCATCCATCTGTTCAACACCACTATCTTGTGGTTCAATGTCAGATAACATTGTTGGAAGAGCCTCAGACTCTGATAGATAGTCCAAATGAAGTGCCAGTCTTGCATCGCCAGCACAGGGTTCTGCGAAGGTAAAACTCTTCGGAAGATGCGGTATTAATGGCATAACAGCATCAAGTGGAGTAGGATAGAAATCTCTCTCTATCCTCTCAAATGAACTTCTCTTACCCATTATGCTGCAATCCTAGAGAAGTTCTTTACTTTCTCAAAACGAAGAGTGTTCTCGAACTTGTCAATCAACTGGTCAGTCTTGTGACTGATAACGAACACATTCGAGTCACCAGTGATATCAGTCAAAATCTTCATGAACTCTTCTGTGCCATTAGCATCAAGAGAGCCATCAAACACCTCATCCATAATCAACAGATTGGTTGAGACGGAGTTTCGTAGCTTTGAGACTGCTCGCCATGTGAACAGCAGAGCCAAATCAATACGCATCTTCTCGCCTTCAGAGAACGATTCATATGAGAACTCATCACGAAAGCGTGAGCGAATGGTCTCATTGAACTGCTCATCAAGTTCAAACTGAACGAAGAAGTCCATCTCAGCAAGATACTTGTTGATTAGCTTGTTGATGATAGGCACATATTGACGAATGATTTGTGTCTTGATGCCACCATCTTTGAGTAGGTTAGCAACGACACCCATCGTCTCACGGTCAATCGTGAGGTCACGATGGTCATTATTGAAGCCTTCAAGTTCAGTATGCAGTGCTTCAATCGTGCTGTTATCAATAGACTCTGCTTGCTTTTGAGTATCTGCCAACTCAGCTTGTAGCGATAGAACATTACGCTGGTTAGAAGCATAGGTAGCGTTCTTAGCACTCATATCAAAACCATGCTGATTGATACGATTGTGGACCTCACCAATCTCAGTCTTACGAGTCTCTACAAGTTCAATCTCTGTTTCCATCTTCTCAAGACCCTTTTCAATATCGTCTTGCTTGATGATTTTTTCAGAAACAATATTCGCTTTGTGATCATGAGCAATACCTTGCTTACAGATAGGGCAGTCATCATGGTCTTTGTAGAATTGTAGTTCCTTTGCAATCTCTTTGATTTTAGAATGAAGGTTCTTATCGAGGCGAACGAGTTCCATATGCTTCTTATTGACAGCCTTCTCATCATCAATAGACTTCTTTAGATCACCAATTGCAATCTCCATCTCTTTTACTTCTTCAAGAAGAACATTATTGTCTTCGGTCAACTCTTGAATACGAGATTGAGTCTTCTCAGCATCAGCCCGTTTCATTTTCAAAATAGAATCATTGTGCTTGTTAGCAGAAGCAATACGGTCTGTAGTCAGGTCAATCTGATATTTGATATCCTGTAAATCAGTTTTGTTTTGTGTGATACGCTCCTTGAGCAGAACGTTCATCTTGGTAAAGATTTGAATGTCAAGAAGGTCTTCGATAATCTCTCGACGATGTGCTGCTGGTAGCTGCATGAAAGGAACAAAAGTGCTGCTACCCAACACAACAATCTGACCAAACGATTTGAAGTTTAGCTTCAGAATGTTCTGCTCAAGGTGTGTCTGATAATCTCTGTTAGCACCATCTTGGTTGAGAAGATTATCATTCTTATATACTTCAAAGATGTTAGGCTTGACGCCACGACGAATGCTATATTCATCACGACCAATACGAAAATCCAACTCAACGAGCAGGTCTTTCTGATTGATGCTGTTCATCAACTGAGGCTTGTTGATACGACGAAATGGTTTGCCATAAAGAGCAAACGATAGCGCATCTAGAACAGTAGATTTACCAGCACCATTCTCGCCAACAATCAGAGTAGTCCTCTGGTCGTTGAGCGAGATTTCAGTGAAAGCATTCCCAGTTGATAGAATGTTTTTATAGCGTATGGTCTTAAATTCAATCACAGATTCATTGCCTCCTGATACAATGACTTCACAGTATTGTCAACTTTATCTTTGTTATTACGAATGTCTAGACCATCAACATATTTGTGCAGGATAGTCAGAGTATCTTCAGCCTCATCAATCAGATTGTCTTCATCGACAACATCAAGATTTAGATGGTCTTCGACAGTCTTGATATCAGCACAACCCATGTCGATTAGTTTGTTCATCCATAGGTCGAATAGATAAGGATTAGACTTATTCTTTACTATAACCTTCACATAGCTATTTGTCAACTCTTTTTCAAACTTTAAGTCTGTAATGTCATTGACGGACATATCAGTATCATCATACCATAGTTTGTGAAAGATGTAGCAAGGATTTGGAATGAACTTTAACTCTCGTGTTTCAGTGTCTAGCACATGAAAACCACGAGGATCATTGTAGTCACTCCAAGTCATTTGATATGGAGAGCCTAGATATGAGATATTGCTATGGGTAGACTTATGATGAAAATGACCAGACAGTACCATATCAAACTTACTAAAAATATCTTTACTAAGTCCGTGATGGTTAATTGCACCTCGATACATTTCAAATCCTTGTATCTCAAAGTGTCCCATAAGAATCTGAGCATCTGTTTTCTCAATCGCTTCCATTGTTACTTCATAGTTCTCATCGCAAATCCAAGGCACAAGAAGCACCTTCAACCCATCATAATTCTTCTCTACAGGCTTCTCCCAGTAGCAATTGAAGTTATAGAACGAATGCCCATATAACTGCCGCATACTGTTAATCTCATTGGTGTTCTTATAGAAGCAATCATGATTGCCAATAATCATATCAGTGTTAATACCACGATTATGAATTGGTTTGATTAGATGCTCTTCTAACTGGGAACTAGTGACGAAATTAATATACTTTCGGCGATCACACACATCGCCAAGATGAATAATATGATCAATCCCCATAGTATCAATGTACGGAAAAAACTGCTTATCAAAAAAAGAATTAATATGGTCAGCAATAATGCGATTATCATTACGAACTCCAAAATGTGTATCAGTTACGATAGCAATTTTCATTCTTCTTCCTCATCTTCGTCATCATAAAACAATTCAATACCGCTCTTTTTCTTTACTTTAAGCACCTTCTTCTTCTCTAGATTCTTCTCATATTCAGTTACAAAATCGTTCATATACTCAGTGGCGTATGAACTCTGGCTGTTAGACAAATCTGTACCAGAAGCATCGTCATACAATTCACCCATCACTGCCATAGACGTATACATCTTCTGCTTTGTATACAGCAACGTCTTCTCCTTTGTAATTCTACGAAGGAACGCATAGTAGATTATTTGAGTGAAATATGCAAAGGGATTTGCTGACTTTGCTGGGTCAAAGTTATTGAGCGCTCTAATAGCATTCTCAATTCCATCAGCAACCATCTCTTCACGAAATGGGTAGTTGATGAAGTTAGGTTTGTATGAGAGTCTCGTTGAGATATCCATCATACAGCGTCCAATATAGTCAGGAATGATTGGACGTTCTTCTCCCGATTCTTCAGCATCGATACGAGATTGGCGATACTTCACCATCTCTTCGAAGAACTTCTTGTTGTCGATGTACTGATTCTTGCTTTTAGCCATTTTTTGTGTCCACTTAAATTCAATCTATAAACATAATATATATGAAAATGATACGAATGTCAACCTAAAATAAATAATAAAAAGGTCAAAAAAGTATTTACTTTTCTTTCAAATGCTGTATAATAGCTTTTATGCTCAATTGAAACATTAGATTAATTATAATCTTTTCTGTTAGGTGGAACAGTATTTAGAAAGAAATCATCCACTAATGAATCTGTTTCTTTCATACTATCATGATAAGACTCAAGAGCATCAGCATTTATCTTCTTTGCTTCGTACATATATGTATGATAGTAGTATTCAGCAAGGTCATTCGCTTTACCCAAATCAGAAAGAATGTTTGACTTAGGCAGATATGTAACGTTGTCTTCAGTTAGACTCATCCAGTGTTTTAAAAGAATTCCATTGGTTGGATTAAAGAGAACAGTACACGGGTCTTCAATGACAAAACCTGTTTCGCTCTCATCTCTAACCCAAGCGAAAACGTCTTCTCCGCTTATTAATTTGAAAACGTGTAGCATGGCTATCCCTTTATATCTACGTTATATAGCTTTAGATTGAAACCCTCTTTTGAATATGTATCTACTCTTTCTATAAAATGCTTCAGCGCAAAGTTTCTTTTCTTTTTGTAGGAAAGGTCGTCTACAATATCGTATAGGGTGGCTTTCTCTTTGCTCTCATGCGTTCTAAGTCCTCTGCCGATAGATTGAAGATTACGAATCCTAGACTTTGAAGGAGACGCAAAAACAATATTGTGAAGATTGCGTATATTGATACCAGTAGAATAAGTACCATAACTGGCAAGGATAATAGTATCGCTAGACTCCTCAACAAGCCTTCTAATATTCTCTCTCTCATTTGAATCGACTCCACCGTATACGAAATGTACTTCTCTATCATCTGACTGAAGCATTGGATGTAACAACTTGCCATGCTTCTCAACGAACTGAAAGAGTATCAGCGTATTACCCTTGAGACTCCATGCAAGATTGCGAATGAACTTGTTTCGTGCTTCATTCGTAACGATAAAATCAATCTCTTCTTGATATGTCTTGTTACGCATTAGCTTTCTTGTGGCTTCAGGATACTCTAACACAACACCCTTAATCTCTAAGTTTGCTAGAATATTTTTATCCATCAACTCTGATGTGCTGACAACTTGCTTTACTGTACCAAACAGACCTTCTAATACTAGCTTATGAGTCTGCGATCCATCAAGCGTACCAGTAAAACCATAGCGATATCTGCAATCATCCATTTTAGAAAGAATGTTAGTGAGAGACTTTGCTTTGAACAAATGTGCTTCATCACCAATCACAACATCATATGACTGAAACCACGGCTTCTTTAGCTTGTATATTGACTGCCATGTTGTGATCACGATACTACTATCTATATCTTTCTCAGCACCAGCCATAATCTTGTGTATGTCCATTGGCTTATTGTTGTTATATTCAACGAAGTCTGATGCCATTTGATGAACAAGAGATGTTGTCGGTACGACGATTAGCACTCTTTTATTTTGTGCTAAATGCCATCGTGTGAGCAAGTAAATGATAAACGACTTACCACTACCTGTAGGCGATAATAAAAGTTTACGCTCTGAGTTGAGACACTCTACAAATGCATCATTTTGATAATCTCTTAGTTCGTATGGTGAATTGAGTAGGTCTGCTAAAGCATACCCAGATTCTTCACCATATTTTGCAATTGGTTTGAAATCATCTGATACGATACATTTATAGTTTCTATCATCACAGAACGATACGACATAAGGCAATAGACCAGCATAGAGAAGTCGAGTCATGTTATTGAGCAGACGTATCTTGCCGTCCCAAAACTTTGCTTTGTATTGAGGGCTGAACTTTGCACCTGGCACATCAAATGTGAAATAATCACTGAGTTCCATGATAATAGATGCTTCAGCATCAATACGAAGAAAGACTTCGTTTACCTTTTCTATTCTGACAGTATCTACCAAAATCCCATTGTCCTACCATTTCCTATGATGATGGCGAAGCAGGTGGTGATATGCAGACAAATCCAGAATGTGCGAATTAGCCCTACTTTGTTGTCATAAGGTTTAGTCTTCTCATCACTGAATGAACCTATGGCGTATAGCCATATTCTCCACATCACATCGCTCCAGTCCTAAAGCGTTCAAAGTCGATCATTGATTTAATCAAAAATCCTCTATTATTTATGCTCTTAATAATGTTCTCTAATAGTTCAACCTTCTCTGCTTGGTCACCAATTTTTAACTTCATTTTGATGATAAGAGAATCTCCATTAAGAACGTCTTTAGCATAACCTTTAGGAATACGTTTGAGATTTGGTTCCCAACCCAGTTCTTTCAGGTCTTCTTCAGCCATTGAGCCGTCATACCATTCTGTTCTCAAAACATTAAGACGCTTTAAATCTGCTTCTAGTTTACGCTTCACACTATGCTCAAATGTATAATATCGATAATATTTGGCGTGGAGTTTTGGAATTTTTCTTGCTTCGTTTGTCAGATTCGCTGGGTCCATATCAGTGTCTTGTTCCCACTCTATATGAATATCATCGATGTTCATAGTCTAGCAGCCTTCCGATAAAAAATGACTATTATCAACTCTGTCTCTAAGTTCTGATGATGAAAACCTATGCTTGCGTTTATTGTAGTATAGTTCAATACCATTGGTTTCACAGAACGTTTTGCCTGTGAACTGCCTATCTCTATACTCTTCTCCCAAGATACGAACATTGATAGGATATGACTGAAGAATGTCTTCTAAGTCATGTTCCCATTCGTATGGAATTATCTCATCAACATATTGCACTGCGGATAGTTGTGTATATCTTTCTACAATGCTTTGCAGTGGTTTGTTCTTGCCTGCTCTGTCATTCGATGGATCAATCTGTAGACCACAGATAAGATAATCACAAGTGCTTGCTGCTTCTCTCAGCATCATAATATGACCAGAATGTAGCAGGTCAAATGTGCTACAGGTAAAACCAATTCTCATATTGTAAAATCTCCAATGTGTGTTGCCAACCATTTACTTGATGTATATATCCCATCTGATTGTCTTCAATCGCTTTTGCTAGTGGGTAATCATTACCACCCTTATATGTAGTATCGCCAAAGAATACGAGTTTGTCGGTAGAGGCGTCAAAATCTTTTAGTATCTGAGATTTATCATTGCCCTTCTCAACAATATCTATACCAATCTGACCAGCAACTTCAAATTGATATTCTGGAAACTGCTCAGATAATTCTTCAGCAATCTTATCACGCTCTTTCGACACAAGGTCGAACCTAGCATAATCTAATCTCTCGCTCATCGTAGCGTTCCTACCAACTGTAGAGAAGTTGATAAGTCCCATACGATGCTCAATATGATTGCCTGTTTTGATTGGATATTCGCTCTGAGAATATTTCTCTTTAAGAGCCTTTAGAAGTTCGATTGATGCTGAAATTTTGTTCTGATGAACAATTCTATCACGTTCCCATACTTCATTACCAGAGCAGTTGTATACTCTCTTGGCAGCGAAATATAGAGGAATACCAATCTGTTCGATTGTCTTAACTCTATCTGAGCCAGTGACTAGATAGACGTTATTTTCGTTACAGAAGTTAAAGAACCATTTTTCAAACTTAGGGTCAATCAAACTTCTGCTTGGTGTTAATGTACCATCAACGTCAAATACATAATGTAAAGTCATTAGTGGTTTCTCTTTCCTTCAAATACACATATAAAATACAACGGTTCGTCTGTGGGGTTTGTTACCCTATGAAATACACCATCATCAACTGCAACCACATCACCCGCTTTTACAGGAAACTGATGCTCATCTAAGTACATAAACCCATTGCCTTGAATGAAGATATATACCTCTTCTTGCCCCACATGCTCATGCCCACGAGTTGTTTGTTTTGGATGAAGCAGTGTGCTAGATACAACGCTTCTTTTCAAATACGAATTATCAGTTAGAATATAGGTAACATTATCCTTAACTGTTTTTCCATTCAAAATAAAATCAGTAGCAATTTTCATATCAAACTCCATTTAGTTCAGTAAGTATTATATATCAAACAGTCTTGATTGTAAACCTTTTATATCTGAAATTTGCAGTGGCTTCAGAATAATTAATGTCTGCTGCTCTTACGTCTAACTGAATATCAGAGATTGATGTTGGCAATAAGTCTTCAAATGTCACCTCTACATTAACATTCTTTGTAGAGTTCAGAACTGTGAGTGTAGCGTCTGAGAAGATACCGGAGTTATCGCCTTGAGTTCTAGTGACAAGATTTTTATGCTCATCGAAGTTATCAGGGAATGTGATTCCAATTAACCAGTTGTGTATTTCAAGATAGTTCTTCATATCTTCATCTACACGAAAAGTCAACGCAAAATCCCCATACTCTATCTTATCTGCACTGAAGGAGAGATTAGAGAATGGCGTGCCCACAGTGACGAATCCAGCAGTGAGTGAGGGTATTGTAGCTGCTTGCACATAGTATTCGATGTTAGGCGCTCTCTGTAGAGCGAACCTAAACCCTATAGGGGAGAGAAAGTTTTGAGCCATATTTATTCCATATTTTTTTTAAAAAAATTAAAAAAAGTGCTTGACATTTGGTGAGAAAGTGCTTATATTATATTTATACGATAGAGAAAGAGAGAGACATGAAAACCGTTGTTAAAATCATCGTTACGAAGAAAATGCTCTTTGCGCTGCCTAACATGATCATTGCTGCTATGGTTCTTGTTATGATGTTTTAGGAGGAAAATATAATGGGATACAAGTTGAAACTCACTCGTGATACAGACTTGTATGTGCTGACCATTGTTGATAGCAAGTCTGGCTATAGGACAGAAGTTCGTGGTAAAAGCAACTACGAGACTGATGGTTACGATAGCGACGATGCCCTACACAAACTACTAGATGTGATTGGTAAGAGCGCCAACATCAGTGAGTTGATGAACAGCATCTGGGTATCAATTAACTATCGGAACTCGCTGGCTGCTGTTGCAAACAAAGCACTCGACAAAGCGTTTAGACAATAAAAAAGGGAGAGCCAAAGCTCTCCCTTTTCGTCGTTCGGTAGGTTAACCCTACTCTTATCTTACATGATGTTAGAAACAGTCACTCTGCGATAGTAGGTGTTCTGGTCACCAGAAGCAGGGCTTGTGTTGTCAATAGCACCAGTACCATTTGAAGTAGCAAATGGGTTGGCAACCATACCGTAACGGGTCTTGAAGCCAATCTTGGGTTGGAAGCTATCTTCACCAACGGCACGAACCATCTGTAGTGGAACGTATGGGCAATAGAAGATACCAGCATCGAATGCGCTAGAACCCTTGTAGCCGACGATCATGTAGTTAGCGCCTGCATATGGGTCAATATAGACCTTCATGCGGCCGTTCATAACACCAGCAAATGTGTTGCCTGTGTCGTCAACGTTTAGCCTGTTAGCAAGAGCAGGAGCGTAATCTAGAACGCCTGCCATCTGAAGAGCAGAAGCAACATCAGAAGAACAGATCAGGACATTGCCCTTACCACGACGGGTCTGCTTGGCAATCTCATTAGCTTCACGCTCAATCTGGAACATGAGACCCTTGAACTTCTCTACGCTCCAACGACCGTTAGAGTCAACGTCAAGATCAAAAGTACCAGCAGATGCTGTGTCGCTCTGTGCGCCAGCTTTAGCTGTGTGGAAGATTGTACGAATAACTTCACGGTTGATTTCCGAAAGGATTTCGGCCGAAAGAATGTTAGCAAGTTCCGTCTCAGCATCAAGACCGTGGATAGCCTTCAGGTCTTGTGCCAGTTCAGTGGTATACTCTGCTTTGAGCGCACGAGACTTGGCCGTAACAGTGACCTTATCGATTGTGAAACCCATTTCTTCGTAAGCAGTGTTGGCTTCCATGTTAGCTGTGGTTACGCCAGTACCAGTTGTTTCGGATGTAGCACCGAGACCATTAGCATGTGTACCCGTACCAGAGAAGTCGGTATCAGCTTCGTTGAACAGCGCTTCTTGCGTTGTGTCAAGAAGGTTGGTTGTGTTAGCGAAACGAGCCTTCATAGCGAAGATGAGACCAGAAGGACCAGTCATTGGCTGAACGCCGCAGATATCATAAGCCATCAAGTTTGGCATGGAGCGCCGAACGAGAGAGATAAGAACGGGATCATAAGTGTCAACGTTAGTTGCGCCGTCACCAATGTTGTTCGCTGGTGTTTCGTTAAGCAGTGTGTTTGTGGACCAAGCACTACCTTCTCTGAGAGCCTTTTCGGTGTTCTCAAGAACAAGAGCGGTAACTGCTCGCTTATGTGGATCATTAATTCCCTCCAGGTCTGGATGCTCCAGAATTGGCTGCCACTTGGTGTTTAGTTCTTCGTTTAACATTTTTGAAGATTCTCCTTAACTAAGAATATTTGATGTACTTATTTATATTATTTAATATTTCTGAAAGTCTTGCTGATAGATTGAGCGTATAGCGCCATCTGAGGGTCAACATACTTTGTATCTGATTCCTCATTTACTGGGTCTAATTCGTCTGTCTCTTCAGCAATTGCTGATTTGCCGAAATAGTTTTCTTTGATGATTTCAACTTTACGGCTGTAATCATCGAGGTCTACATATTCTAGACCTTCTGTGAGTGAACGTAGCTTTTCAGCCTGTGTATCTGCGAGACCTTCGGAAAGGATATCAAATACGTCTGACTTCTTAGCTTCATCAAGCTCTTTGGAAACCTCGATATTAGTATCGATTTGTTCGTTGAGGCTCTTTTCAAGCTCTTCGATCTTCTCTGCCATTTCAGCGACCAGATCGACTTCTTCATCAGGTACATCAATACGATGCTCTGAGAAAAGTTCTTTGAGACCAGAGATGAAGGACTCAGCAATATCGGAGCGAATGCCGCTTTCGACTGCTAGTTTGTTTTCTTCCATCCACTGTTCTGCAACGTAATCTAAATATGCGTCAACCTTCTTAGTGAGGTCTTCTGTTGCTAGTTCAGCCTGTTCGTCCAATTTAGAAGAGAACTCTTCTTCCAAACGAGCGACTTCGACATTAACTTTCTCTAGAACAACCGCTTCAAATAGAACAGATGCTCTTTCTTTGAACTCTTCAGAAAGTTCTTCACCCTCGAAGATTTCGTCTACTGCTTCGCCCATAGACTTATCAGCCTTTCTTGTGGGTTCTTTAGTAACTTTTGTTTCGCTTTCGTCTACCGCATCAGCGGCTTCCTTCGCAGTTGTTTTGTCAGCCTTACGCTTCTTAGCATTTGCTGGTGTTGGTTCCATTACTTCGGAATCGTCACCATCTGCCTTGAACTCGTCTAGCTGATCAAGTTCTTGATCTGACATATGTTGTCTCCTTCGAGTTTATTAGTTATTTACTTTATTTATAAAAAATTTTATTTTGATATATTATTTAAGAATTTAGCGAATAAATTGAACTTTTGTTCTTCTAGTTTACGAGGAGAGAGTTTTTTAATCTCTTCTACAATCTGTTCAACCGCTTCTTCTTGCATCCAGTTGCCGGAGGCAATATCATAAAACCATTCCGACCCTTCCATAATGCCTTTTACAAAAGCATCAGGTGCAGATGGGTCAGCAACAATATCACCGGCAGTAGCAAGCATGAAATCACCTTGTACTTCCATAATACCCTGTTTGGTTGGCTTAATTGATCCCATACCACGAGACGATACTCCAAGTGTAGCACCTTCATCCATAAGATTTTTTACTACCTTACCCATTGGAGTGTCCATAATCTTTGCTTTACCCACAAAGTTTGAACCCTCTTGACGCAAGTCAGTAATCATATGTGATACTCGTTCGAGGTTGATGGTTGGTCCATCAGGGTGTCCGAGTTCACCAAAAGCTCTATTCTTCTCTACGAATTCTTTATTATATCTCTTCACTTCTTTCGCAATAACTTCAGAAGGATAGACACGCCCATTGCGATTCTTGAGGTCGCCTTGCATAAAAACGCCTTCAATGAAGTAGTTTTTAGGCTTACCATCTTCATCAGCTTCTGTGATGTATTTAACATCATCGTTTACTTCGCAAATTAATTTCATTGCCTTGTCCTAACCGTTCGAAACTGGTGTTCTGTAAACATGGTTACAGGCTGCGTTTAGACTGATGTGTATTTCTTGGTCGCCATCATCACCATCTCTGAGTGCGCCAACATCTACCATAACAGTAGCACCTGGACCAACAGTAATCATCTTAGTGACCGCAGTGCTGTTTGCACCAAACTCTACATTCGCAACATCGGTTGTGTTGCTATTGTAAATTCTTTGAATTCTACTATCAGTAATTTGAGTATGAGCAGTTGTTACTGCTACTGTGTTTGCTACAATTTTGATTGCTGCCATTGCTCTCTCCCTTACATTGCTTGCTTGGCGAATGCAAGGATTTCACCATATGATTTTTTATCTTGCATCATTTTTTTAATCATCGTCTTTGCATTTGCTGGGTTCAGCGAATTGTATAGGCCGTTCAGAGCAGAAGCATCATCCTTTGAGATTTTTACCATACTGCCATCATTAAGTTTTTGATTGGTAGCATTAATCTTGAACGCTTCATCAAGACCAACTTCTTCTTGAATGCCTCTTTTCTTCATTTCTTTTGTAAGACGTTTAATCTCAAATTGTATGGCAGGACTATCTCCACGGGTTTTTAGCGACTTTTCCATCTGTGATAATTTACTTTTAAGTACATCATCAGACATTTTTGCCGGATTTGCTTCATCAAGGCCAACTTCTTCCATAACCTTTTCTTCATCAATTTTGTAATCTGCTTTTCTATCCATAGATAGACCAGCAAGAGAACTCATTGGGAATCTGCCTTTTGTTCCATCGTTCCACTTGATTTCGAGTCCAGGCTTGCCCATAACTTTTTCTATACCAATCACTTCACCATAATTTTTTCCCATTTTAACTTTTGCGCCAACTTCAATATTGAAGGCTTCTTTGATAACCTTTACTGTAGCTTTGGGAAGAGGCTTAATCTTCTTATTAATTTTCATCTGAGTCATAGCTTTTTGAATTGCCATCTTTTCATTGGCAGCTTTGACTGTTGCTCTACCCGCACCCTCAATATCAACTTGATATGTTTGCGGACCAGCTTTCTTGCCTCTATCACGCATTATATCAGTCGTTTTCATTTTAGGAGCTTTTTCATCAAGTTCTTCCTTCCTCATCTTATTAATCTCAGCACCCTTCATATTGTGCTTCGTAATAAGTTTTGTAACTGCGCTTTGAGTTACGAAAGGAATGTCTGCTTTAACTAACTTCATAAGCATTGCTTTATCGTCAGCAAACTTATCCATAATAGCAGATAGCTTCTTAGCGTTATCTAAACTGATTTTCTTACCACGCATTGGCTCATATGCTTTTTTGAGTTGAGCAATACCTGCTGCGCTTTCATCCAGTTCTTCATTTGGACCATAGCCCTTTGGTGTAACATCTTTAACGTTAGACTTCTTTTTAGAAGGAACTTGCATTCTCTTCATAAAATCTTTGCCTAACCGCTTCTTTACTTCTGGTGTGAAATCTCCATCTTTTCCAATATACTTGGCAAGATGTGGAGGTAGGGCTTCATCAAGGTCAACGGATTCACTCATCGCTTGCTTTGTAGCAGTAGCATACATTACAGCCTTCCAGCTTTCGCCATAGCGAGATTGTAGCTTCTCTTTGTCCTTCTTCATAGCCATAACGATTTCTTCCCGCTTCTTCTCTTGAGCAGGAGTCATTTTCTCGTTTTCTTCATTCATTTTGCATTCACAAACTTCACATCCACAGGTTTCACACTTACACTTAGTAATATTTTCTTCATAAACAGCAGCGTCTTTACCCTCTTCACTATCAGCAATACGCTTCTTCTTTGCAGGAGACTTCTTTGTACCCTTATTGATTTCGGCATCGTTTAGTGGATAATCGATGGTGTCAACAACGTGTTTGTCCTTAAACCGTTTCTCGCCAGCAGCTTTTGGCTGTAGCACTTCTTCTAAATCTTTAAAGGATAGCATTTGTGGTTTCCTTATAATATGTTTTCTATTCTTCTGCGCTATCAATTTCTGGCTCATCGTCGAGGTCAACATCTAAATCCAAGTCTTCCTCTTCGGCACCATTCATCATCTGCTGTGCGATAACTTCTCTTCTAGCATCAATTGCAGCACCAAGTTTGTCTTGCATCACGCTTTGAAAAGCGTCTTTAAAATCACTAGGTTCGTTTTCATGTGCATGTTTCAATAAATCTACTACGCTATGTTCTGCCATCATATTAACTCCATATATTTATAATCATTAAGATTGTTCAGGTTCTTGTTCATCCGCTTCATTGTCATCCATTTCATCCTCAAAGTCATCACCGTTCTCTTCACCTTCTTCTTTAATCTGTTCGTCAATCTCTTTCATTTCATCTTCTGACTGCTGAAGGACATTTGTACGAACCCACTTTTCAGAGTAATACTTGCCAGTGTATTCATCAATCTCAGCAACAATCTGTAGACGATTCTGTAAAACTTCAGCTTGCTTCAATTCTTCAAAGTGGTTATCATGCATAAAGTCGTAGCGAATGCCTGCTTTGATATCAGCCCAATCTTCTGGTGCAATCACACCCTTTAGAATCAACTGCTTTTCAAGAACCTTGTTGAATAGCATAGAGAAGCGATTACGAAGACGATTAATAAACTTAGAGAACTTCACTTCATCTCTTGTAATCTCAGAAGCCCTACCGAGAGAGAAGCCATTTTCTGTATCGAGTCTTGAAATGGGAACATTAAGCGATTGATATACCTTCTTTTGAAAATATAAAATATCATCCATCTCACCAAGATTTTGACCACCTGGAAGTGTAGTGATTTCTGTTCCTCTACCACCTTCTCTTCTTGGAAGCCAGAAGTCTTCTAACATTGTCATAAACTTACGGTCGTCACGAACTTCACCAGTAGATGCATCATAAACAAGCCTGTTCTTGTGCTTCGCCATCATGTCTCTTAGATATTGCTCTGCTTTCATTTTAGGCAGATTGCCAACATCAATATAGAAAATACGACGCTCTGGCGCACGAGAGATGCGATAGATAACAGCAGCATCTTCAAGCATTCTCAACTGATTCATAGGCTTGATTGCCTTATGTAGATGAGAAAGAACGAGAGAATTATTTTCGTTTAGAATACCAGACGTTGTATGAACAATCGAGTCTATTGCAATCTTGATACCTTTTGTACCATCCATTCCACCAGCAGAGCCTACCGAAGCAGCACTTGCAGTGTTGAATCCCTTTTCATTGTAAACGTAATATTCATTCTTTACTTTTTGAAGTGAAATTTCACCTTCACGCTTCTGTTCAACTTCTTTTATCTTACGAATCTTTCTTGGGTCAATGAAACGAAGTTCTTTGATACCCTCACGGACGTTTGTGTCATCGATGATTGCGTGATAGTAAAGTCTACCATCAACATACCACTTCTGAAAAACATCATAACCGATATTGGAAAAATCTAACAAGCGAATAACTTCGTCAAACTCTTCACGAATTCTCTTTTTAATTGTATCAGGTTGTTCTAAGTCGTCAGTGACACACTCAACAACCTTTCTATCGTCAGTCACTACAACTGCTTCATTTACAATATCTTCAACTGCTCTTTGAACTTCGGGCTGTTGTACCATATTGCGATATTTTGTGACAAGCTCTGCTTCATTCTTTGCAGAACCTTCTAGATCGACATATGTGCCATATGCACCACCAGCAGTTACAACTGTAGCGCCGTCGTCATCCATCGGAGGAGCGAATGATTCAATGCTTTCTGCATTTTCTTTTTTTCTCTTAATTTCAAAGCCGAATAGATTTCTTGCCATACTGATATTATACCTCTATAGATTGGAGGGGACTGGATGTACCAGCCCCCATATGAATCTATTTATATTAGGCGGTTGAGTTGCCTGTTACGCCACCAGAAACTTCCCAGAAGTCGTATTGGAACGTAACTGTAAATTCTTCAATCGCATCAGTTGTTTCCCAAGCCATTTCAATAGCAGAAACTTCAGTTGGAAACATACCATTGAAAGTATACTCACGGATAGGAACGCCAGTCTTTGAGAACTGTGTAATCTGAGCATTAGACTTATATAGTAGAGGTGAAGCAGAACCAAACTCACGAATGTTACCAGCGTGAGAGTTGATTGAGTTTGACCACTGTTCCATTGCGTTACGAATGAGAAAGTCTTCATCGTTGATGATAGTAACTGTCCATTCAGCAAATGTTCTGTCACCAGCAACTTTAATCTTGCGACCAAAATATGGCACTTCAATCACACCCGTTGTGGATGCTGGTATCTGTGCTGCTTTGACCATGAATGGGACTTTAATGTCGCCTGCACCGTTTGCCGGATTAGCAATTTGTACTTGGAAGAGCGATGCTCTCGCTCCCCCTAGCACTAATTGGCTTCTAATCTCTTGAATGTTGAAAGCCATTTATATTAACTCCTTTGTTTAATACTATTTATCGTTTTTATTAGAACTTACCTACAATTTCTTCAAACTCTACGCCGGTTCTAACAGCCACGAAGTTCAACTGAATGAAGTTGATTGATCTAGCAGGCTTAACATAAATGTCACCGACAAACTCGTTGCGGTCAATAACATCACCTGTATTGTTTGATGTATCACAAACAACTCGGAAGTCAAAGATACCACGACGACCCTGTACGTCACGAAGGAATGGCTCAACTAGATTGCGGAACTGTGCCCGTGTAAACTCATCGTTGAACTCGAAGAGAGAATACTTAGCAGCAGTCGCAATCGCTTTCTCAAGCACGATAAAGAGACGGCGAACGTTGATACGGTCAAATGCGCTTGGTTTAGAAAGCAGTGTCTTATCACCAAAGAGAAGCGTACCTTGACCAGCCTGTGTAATCACTGGATTAACACCGGCTTTATAGAGTTGGTCACGTTCGCCTTTTTTAGGATTGTATGCTAGTTTGACAACGTTCTTAATGATACCACGATTGTAACCAGCAGGTGAATACCATGGGTCACGAGTGTCATCTGTGCGAACGCAAAGACCAGCAATGTCACCATTGAGTGGAACATAGCGGAACTTATCATTATATTTGTCATACTGATATTTGTAACCAGAGTCAACAACAGCATATGAGGATTGTGTTAGACCAGTTTCGAAACTTAGAACTTGGTCTAGTTCAGCACCGAGTGCTTGCTCAACAACATCACCACGTTCTGGTGAGATGAATACAACACAATCTTTACGATCTTCAGCAATATTGTCAATGATATAGTTAGCGATAACTGTGTTCGCTTTACCAGCAAGAACAAGAGAGATATCAATCTCTTCTGCATTCTGATAGAGGTCAATACCTCTAGCAAGTCTTGAGAGAGCAATCGTTGATTCAGTGCCGTTTGTGCCTTCAGAACCATTTGTGAATGATGTGTAGTTAGCACCATCAGCAAGTGAAGCAGCAGTTGTCCAAATGTAGTTTGAACGCTCGTTGATTACATCCTTGTAGAAAATAGAATTACCTTGGTCATCTAAGTCACCATCTGTTCTACTAACATCAGCATAGACTTCAAGGATTGTGTTTGCTGTACCAGAAATACCACCATCTTCGTCAACAACGACGATATGAGAGTTAGAGGTACCAGGCGCTGCATCAACGTTCAGATAATGTGCCCACTTACGAGTTGCTGCCGTAGGTGAAGTGTCTGATAGACGATATGCCGGAGCAAAAGTAATGAGAGCATAATCTGTATTGCCAGATTCTACAACGGCAGAACTAACACTTAAATCTTGGAACCCGATAGAAGAGTTACCAACACGAAGAATATCACCAGCGGCTAGATTTGTACTAGTCAAGAAACTGTTAGCAGCCTGAATCGTTGTAGCACCTGTGGAGATGCCTGTTGTGAGTGTAATTGCTTCAGAAAAATCTGCACTGTCAAAGCATACTGAGATTTTTAGATTGTTACCCCATGTGCCTGCTGATTGAGCGACGAACTCGCCTTGACCAGAAAGTGCTTCTGATTCTGTGCGTGTTTCGATGAGGATTGTCGTGTTACCAGAAGCAGAAGCAGTTACAGCATCTGCGGCTGTGACACGAGTAACGTATAGTTTGTTACCATATGACAGGAAGTTAGAAGCAGTGAAGAATGTTTCAAAGTTGTTTGAGTTTGGCTTACCGAAGCGAGCAACTAAATCTTCTTCAGAAGTGATAAGAGTTGTTTGCTCCACTTGTCCTTGTGTAAACGTGCCTACAATAACACCTTCAGTAGTTGATACAGCAGGTACAACGGTAGAGAGATCAATCTCAGTAACGTTGACGCCTGGACTTACTTGAAATGGCATAGTTCATTTCTCCTTGTAATAGAGATTTATCGATTGTTTTTATTATTTATAAAAAACGATATTTTACTGAGACGATAGCCATCCTCCATCTCCACGATCAACATGAACAATGTCTTGTGTGGAATCATTGTTACCAGCATCATAGAAACCAAAAGGCAAGAGGTCTTGCATCATTTGTTCTTCGCTTCGTTGCCTCAGTTTCGTAAGAGTATTGATATCTGTAATCTGACTAAAATATTGTTGTGATGATAGCCAAGCGAACAGAACGAGACACATAACTAAATCGTCATGGCTTCCAGATTCTGCTTCGTAGCTATTTCCTCTCCTTGAAAACTTTGAAAGTTCATTGATAGTGTCAAAGTCGTTAATAATGATTTGGTCTTGCTCTATCATCATCTTTAGAATAGAGCATCCAGTAGCCTTTACTGATTTTGTTGTTCGAACACCTTTGTCATTATTCTTACCACTAAATCCGCTTGATATTCTCTTACCAGACCTACCAGCAGATTCAGTTGATATTAAATTTTCAATTTCGTATTCATAATATAGCAAATCTGACACTTGCCCACCAATATCGTTTATCTCAACTAGAGTATGTGCATTATTATAATATGTTGTCATTCTATGTATAATATCTGTATATTCGATGGGAGTGACGAAACTATCTTTATATACACATACTTGCTGATATGGCATTGCTGTAATATCGATGATTTGAAAGGCTGAATAGTCTAAACCTTTACCTCTTGACACATCAACCACACAAGCATACATTCTATCTTTTTGCGGTTGCTCATATACTTTGATACCAGCTTGGTCTTGAATGGGTGTTTTGTGAAATAACTGCTTGAGTTTAGACCCGTCAATAAGTGTGCCAGAACTACCAAGAAACTCACATTCAAACTCTTGTGAAAACTTCTGTGAATCAAAGTCCATAGAAGCAAGGGTTTCTTTCTTCCATTTGTCACCTCGACCCGGTACTTTATACCAAGGAACTTCTACAAAAGCGTATCCATTACGCTCTTCTTTTGCCCCTTGAAAAGTCTTGTAGAAATGATTGAGACCGTTTGGTGTAGAGGTTAGCAGAATCTTTGTTGTCTCACCAGAAGAGATTGTTGGAAAGACTGAAGCAAAAAATGAGTCCCAGTTATCAACGAATGCAGTTTCGTCAATATACAAATACGATACGGACTTACCACGAATTGCAGATGAAGAAGTTGCAGTAGCAATAATCTTACACCCATTCTCAAACTCAACTGAGCCTTTGTTCCATTCAACTACGCCTTGTTGAATCCATCTTGGAAGTGCTTCGAAGGCAATCTTGATACGGTCAAGAATCTCTCTAGCAGCATCACCTTTGTTAGCGAGCAATGCTACTGTCTTATGCTCTTGAAACAAAATGTAATGAAGAATGAGAACGGCAGCGGTTGTCGTCTTACCCGCCTGTCTTGAGGTATTGACAATAACATTTCTGGAGTCTTGAGATTTTTCTATGATTTCTTTTTGATAATCATATAGCACAATAGGAATAAGACCGTGGTCAACGTGAACGATTTGAATATACTTTTCAGCAAAGTAGACCACATCTTTTGCACACTTGACATACTCGCTTAAAAGTTCTTGAGTCCATTCAATCTGAATGTCTTTTCTTTTTAGATTTGCATTTCCATTATAACCAAGTCTTTCGATACTCATTACAGTTCTTTCAACGCTTTCTGTAAGTCGGCCGTCGAACCAACAAACAGATTATTGTTCACTGTCTGTGGTCCACCAAAGTCTTCTTTAGGAGCAAGTTCCTGCTTCTTTTTAGAAAGGTCTAGAAGGTCTTTATTAGCATTTACAAGAGTGTTCATTAGAGTAGATACAACTTCATACGCTCTTGGATGCTCTGAAGCACGAGCAACATCCATCATTTGCTCAAGTGCATGATTGCCTTGTTCAATGACAGAATACAGATTTTCTCTTGTATATTTGAAGTCGTTCTCAATGTCATCATCTGTCTTTTCAGGAATAATGACTGAAACACTTTCATGCTTTACTGGTTCTAAACCTAAAGCATCAGTGATAGTATCATCATCCATCTAACTATCCTCTACAATAACAATGTATGCCCAATCGTCGTCTTTGTTGATTAGTGAGTGGTCAACTGATTCGTTATCTGGTACTGAGATTGAAACGTTTGGCGCAAAATGATAACCATGGCCGGGGTTTGTAATAATAATCTCACGAATACCATCGTTGACAACATTAGCAGTTGCTGTTGCCTGGTAACTTGCTGTTGCGTTAATCGAATCAGGAGCAGAGATTGTAACAGTAGCGCTATTATAGCCAATACCATTATCGATAATTTGAATCGATTCTACACTGTAGCCATCATTCGAAGTTGCGTTAAAAGTTATCTGAGCGTTTGCTGTAGCCTGAACTGTTTGACTAGAAACAAATCCTGCTGGGTCACCATTTGCTAGTAAGCCTGGGAATACCTTGACGCTTTCCATTGAACTGTTAGAATAATCACCATTTGCAAACTGGCTATAGAAGTTGACGTTAGCAAACTTGATGATTTTCTTAGTGGTGACTGGACCAAAGAAGTAACCCTTCATTGTAAATGTTAGTGTCCAGATTACAACTCTTCTTGTGCTGAAGTCTCCTTCATACACCTCTTCACTAGTGACAGAATTCATAATTGTGGGTATGTCAAAATATTCGTCTAAAGCATCGACAAGTTTGACAGAAGCAGTCCATTCTGGTTTGAAGAACGGCAATATCTGCTCTAGAATCTTAGTACCATCTTCAGAATACTTTGCCATGATAGACAAGGTGAAGTCCATATTGTATGGTGCTGGTGCAAACTGAGTCGTTAGAATATTGTTATTAGAAGATTCTGTTTTCGTGTTACGAACTCTACCAGTCAATCTACGGTCTGGATCGTATGATACATTTGTCATTTCAAACGACATACGAGGCAATGAGACTGATGCTGGGCTACTCAGACTTGAGTCGCCTTCAATCCTTGCAAGAAACTTTTGCATTGGACCATAAGCGATAGGCACACGAAATTGTTTTTTAGTTACACTACTATTATTTTCACGAGAGATTAGAATCTCGTTGAATAACGTACCAAATACCGTGACATATCTGCGAAGAGAACCATGATAAAAACTATGACCAAACATTAGAACCTACCTCCTTCAGAGAAAGGATCAGCTTCAGAGAAGTCAATGATACTATCTGCTGCTGTTTCAATAGTGCTGTTATCAGCAAATGAGTCTTGTGTTTCAAGATACTCAATCGATGTATTAGAAGTTGTCTCAAAACCAGCAAACAATGTATCAATCTCTGCTACACCTGTGCTGAAAGTCTCTTGTGAATACTCAAACATTTCACACCTCAAATCATACATCTGTAGAGCGCCCATCTGATAGAACACTGGTTCATGCTCAACAAACTTAATCTCAAACATCTTCTTATTGAGTGGGAAGTAAATCAAGTCGCCTTCAAGTGGTCTATCGTTTTGAGTATATTGTGCTACGTCAAGTTCGAATGTTCTTCTGGCAATCGTCAGTGTCATCTCATCACGAATTTCCAATCCAAACTTTGATAGGAAGTCGCCTTCACCTTCAAAGCCATCAAAGTTCTTGATGTACATATCAATGAAGTCTGCTCTCTTGTATTCAGAGAGGTCATCTTCATTCAGAACGTCATCTACTGCACCAGCGGTTCTTGTGATGTAATAAATGTCGTGTCCGTGTATTTTGATTGACTCAATAACCAAATCTTCTATGAGATATTGCTCCATAGATGCTTCAAAGTTATTGAAATATACTGAAGTTGCCATAAATCTTATCCAGTCATATCATGTACGGGTAAGGAATATGAACTAATCATATCTTCTTCAAGTCGCTGAATCTCTTCTCTTGCATCAGAAAGAATCTGCTCACCGTTGAATGTTACACCACCGGGTAGTTGCATTCCATTAAACTTTGTGAGATTTGAACCCCATTGATACTTAATCTTTGCTGTAGCATAGTTCTGAAGCCAGCGGTCTTTGTAAACATCAGCATACGTTGCTGGGTCAACAATCTGATAACACTCTGCAACAACATAATCACCAGCAGATACTTTTTCCCAATCCATATCAATATGAAGACGATTGACGTTACGATTGTAGCGAATAGGTTGCTTACCAACGAGCAACTCTTCAATAAACTGAATATGCTGCATTGCCATCATATATTCAGAAAGTCTGTATGAACTCATATCATACATATCATTCAAAGCAAACTGATAGCGAATGTTGAATATGTTATTAACAGAAAGAGAGTCACCAATATCAAAAATATTTACCACACCAATGATGTTCTCTGCGATAGTGATATATTTGTTTGTGATATCAGTAGAAGTGAGAACGTGTTTTAGAAATGTTTTCTCTGTGCCATCAAAATGATAGTCCCAGTAATACGAGAATGCTTCTTCAACACGGTCATCAACTTGGTCATCGTCAACGTTAATCTCAATCACTGGCTTACCTAGTTTTCTGAGGCACCACTCTTTAAATTCTGCTTTTGTAGTTGGCTGTGCCATGTAAGGCTCCTGTGAGTTTCTTTTTATTTATACAAACATTTGTCTAGTTAATTTTACACATCTCATTATACTGCTTTGCTCCCAGCCATATCTTCTTGCGACATAACCCAAGCGTAGCATTTGTCCATGAATGCTGCGCCTGACATGGCTTCAACAGCAGTCATATCAGTGTGATACCTACGAAACTCAACATCACGAGTGTCGTCATTTGGTGTGGCAGTAGCATACCCCACAACGTCAATCGTGACGCTGAACTTTGATTCGCCCGAACGCTCCCGTGAGATAGCTGCCATGACAATGCGAAAATATGCACCACTGAATGATGTGCCGTACTGAGATGTAGTCAAGTCGATTTGAATTGCCATAATATTTTTCCTTTATGGTTTTAGTAAGTTACTTCTGATGTATTTACAGTTGCTACCCAGCGGATGTTCGTCGAAGAGGCACCTGTGACAGTGATAGCAAGGCCACCGTTGGTTGTGTCGGCGGTGAGAGCCATGCCCCACGATGGGGTGTTGTCGATCACAGTTGTGGTGCTATCGACCAGCACAGTCGTGCCGGCGTTTGCTTCCCTGCGGATTAGCCCTTCGATCTTCCATGCTGCACATGCAGTCCCTTGAGAGGCTTGCTGACGGGCTACAATGGTGCCGTGAAAGGCAAAGGCGCTATTGTTGGGGAGGATGACTTGGTTGGTTGCGCTAGCAGACAAGGCATGGTTATCGGTCAACATAACTTTGGCTGATCCATCAGTGGTTGCCTGACGGAGAACACACATGCCGGTTTGGCTGTCTCCAGTGGCGGCAATCTTAGTGCTAGAGTAAGCAAACTTCCCTGCTACGGCTGACACAGACTGCTGACCCAGTGCAACTGAGCCCTGCTGCTGGGCCAAAACATTACGACCGAGTGCAAGCGATTGAGAGCCAGTCGCCGCCGCAAATGCCCCACCAAAAGCAGCCGCTCCACTTGCTGTTGCTTTAGTGTACTGCCCTATCGACACGGATTGAGCCCCAGTAGCGCCATAGCTTGATGTGTTGTTGCTGATAGCTGCTGCAAAGGAGTCAACGCCGGAGGCTCTAGAGCCGCCAAGAGCAGTTGCGCCGGAGCCTGATGCAGTAGTAGAACCACCAAAGCCTGAATTATGACCTATTGCTGTACTAAACGTAGCCCCCGCAACTATGCCATTATTACCAATCCCTATAGCTCTTTCGGCAGTGGCATTAGCATTTAAACCTATAGCCAAACTATACGACGCAGTTGCTTGCGCCCCTGTACCAATCGCTGTCGCAAGGGTAGCTGTAGCATCAGTGTCTGTCCCTATTGCTAGGGAATCTGCACCACTTGCAACGGCCTGGTCGCCAATAGCTATAGCATTTGAACCCGTAGCACTTGGTTGAGCAGCAGGTGAATCTTCGTTAGCAGCATAAAGATCAGCACCGCCACCGCCAGCAGCCTCCCAGCCAGCTTCACCATTAGAATCTACTGTAAGAACGTAGTTGTCGGTAGCCGTAGAGTCCTTGATAATAAAGTTTAAACCCGGTACTCTAAACTTAGTAACGTTTGTATCGCCCATAGTGATTTCGTTATTAACACCTACGGCTGACGCTGCTGCATCGTGCCCAATAATAGTGTTGTTGAAGCCGGTTGTTAGGGCATCACCGGCATCCCTGCCAAGGATGGTGTTGTCATACCCAGTAGTTACATTTGCCCCTGCGTATGCTCCAAATAAAGCGTTGTTTCCGCCACTGGTTATATCATAGCCAGCGTTATGGCCAACAGCAGTATTGGTGCTGGCTGTATTAACACCTAAGCCCAGAGCGCCCCCACCAATACCAATACTATAGCTTGCGGTGGTTACGTTAGAGCCTGCTTGAACGCCAGCAAAAATGTTAAGGGTGCCGCTGGTTAAATCTTGACCGGCCCACTTCCCGAAAACGATATTGCTATCGCCCGTCAGAACACCTAAGCCAATAGCTGCATAACCAATAGCAATAGTGTTTTCTGGAGTGGTTGCGTTATAGCCTGCTTGATAGCCGCTAAAGAAGTTGTGTTCGCCGCTAGTCAAATCGAAACCGGCTTGTCGTCCAATAGCGACGTTATCAGTACCAGTAAGAATACCTGTGCCAAGTGCTTGAGACCCAATAGCGACCGAGTAATTAGCAGTAGTTGCGTCAGAACCTGCTAAATAGCCCATAAAAATATTGGTTCCGCCGCTGGTTAAATCCAGCGCCGCTTGTTCCCCGATGGCAATATTGCGATTACCCGTTAAAACTCCCGTGCCAAATACTTCCCTACCAATACCAATAGTGTTTTCTGGAGTAGTTGCGTTATAGCCAGCTTTATAGCCAGCAAAGAAACTGTATGTACCGCTGGTTAAATCATTACCAGCTTCTTGTCCAATAGCGATGTTATCAGTTCCGGTCATAACGCCAGAACCAATTGCTTGTCTACCAATAGCGATAG